>OKSC01000475.1_pt1 | contig 46378 bp, 49 predicted proteins | sample 1601161 | NCBI WGS metagenome assembly OKSC01 (sample SAMEA3541552, study PRJEB24748) | human gut metagenome | biome: human gut; feature: human-associated habitat; material: faeces | place: China | collected 2012 | reverse complement strand
AGCCCTTGATGCCGCTTGATATCGATTTCGTGTCTAACTTTTTGGGTTCAGATCAAGTCCACCGGCTTTTTGTTTTTTGATTTGCTGTTTTGTACACGGTTTGTTAATAGTTACTTTACTGATCGTACATGAATTCTGCATTTTTCCGCCGCAATCTTCGTGTATTATAATAATCGCAGAAGGGAAACCGCTGCAAGATAATAACTCCATCCATAAGATTTCTCCCCCTAAAAACAAAGACCCGGCTTAGTCCACCGGGCCTTTGTTTTTTATTCACCTTTATTTTTCGTACAGCGGCAGCACCTTATCCGGCGCTATGCCCACTTCCTTGGGGGCGCTATACGGCTCGCGCCTCTGAAGCTTTACCCAGAGGAGCATTTTTTTATCCCCTTGGCACGCGAACGTGAAGGGCTGCGTCAGCTCGAAGGGATCCTCTATTGGCTGCCCGCAGACTATAGCATACCTGTTATGGCGTTCCTCCTCATGTATGTCGTGCGCCCGCACGCCGACGGCGCAAAGCCCGTCGTGAAGCTCCGCCGCGGTGCTGAGGGTAACGCCCCAGTCTACGGCATACAGCTGGTGCTCGCCCCGCTTCTCCGCCCGCGATATGTTCTTGCAGCCGGTAAGGCTTGCGGCGGCTACGGTATGGGGATCCTCGAAAAGCTCCTTTGTTGGGCGCGGAGGGGTCGTACTTCCTTTATCCATCACAGCGATACTCCGGCAAAGTCTGTAAGCCTCGTCCCTGCTGTGTGTCACCAACAGGACCGGGCCGCCATAGCTTTTGAGCAGCTCCCGCATCTCCGCCTGAAGCCTCTCCCGAAGGTATGTATCCAGCGCGGAAAACGGCTCGTCCAGCATCAGAAGCTTTGGCTTGTTCACCAGTATCCTGCCCAGCGCCGCCCGCTGCTGCTGGCCGCCTGAAAGCTGGTATGGCCTGTGCCTTTCCAGCCCCTGAAGGCCCATCATGGCTATCATATCGTCCGCCTCTTTTTCCCTCTGAGCTTTATCAGGCTGGTTCCTGAGGCCGCAGAGTATATTCTGCCTGAGAGTCATATTGGGAAACAGGGCGTAATTTTGAAAAAGATAACCCACCCTGCGCTGCTGGGGGTGAAGGTCTATGCGCTTTCTGCTGTCGTAGAGTACCACGCCGTCCAACTCTATGTGTCCGCTGTCCGGCCGTTCTATGCCTGCGATGCACTTAAGCGTCATGCTCTTGCCGCAGCCGGAGGAGCCCAGTATGCCCGTGACTCCCTCCCCCGCTTCCAGCTGTGCGGAAAGGCTGAAGGAACCAAGCCGCTTTTTTATGTCAACTATAAGGCTCATGCTCTGCCTCCCTTGGTTCTGCGCTCCAGCATGTTGACTATGAGCAGCACCACGGCGGATATGCCCAAATTCACCATGACCCAGAAGAAGGCCCCCGCCTCGTCATTCGTCCGCCACAGCTGGTAAACCGTGGTGGATATGGTGGCGGTGCGGCCGGGGGTGTAGCCTATGAGCATGCTTGTTGCGCCATATTCGCCCAGCGCCCGCGCAAAGGCAAGCACCGTGCCCGCCAATATGCCCTGACGGCAGTAGGGCATCCTTATGCGCCAGAATATGTATGTGTTCGAGAGGCCGAGGGTCTGAGCGGAATACGCCAGGGTATCGTCAAAGCTCTCGAAGGCTCCGCGGGCAGTGCGGTACATGAGCGGAAATGCCACAACCGCAGCAGCCAGCACGCCGCCATACCACGTCATCACGAACTTGATGCCGTACTGGGCGAGGAATATGCCCAGGGGGCGCTTGGCGCCAAAGACCAGAAGTATGAAATAACCTACTACCGTAGGCGGCAGCACCATTGGCAGAGTCAGTATGACGTCCAGTATGCCCTTTACGGCGCGGGGAAGCCTTGCCACATAATAAGCTGCAAAAATGCCCGCAAAAAAAACCAGCACGCAGCTTATTGCGGCTATTCTAAGAGAATTGTAAAGCGGATACCAATCCATAGCTTACGCCACGGAAGCGAAGCCTACCGCCTCGAATACCTTCATGGCTTCATCGGTCTGGAGGTATGCCAGGAACTCCTTGGCAGCCTCCTGATTCTTGCTCACGTTCAGCACGGCGGCGGGATAGATGACCTGGCCGCACATTTCCTTTGTGGCGTAATCCACGGGAGTGAGCCCTGCGCTGAAGGCATCGGTGCAGTATACAACGCCGCAGTCGACGGAAGCTTCAGTTACCTGAGTAGTGACTTCCTTTACGTTGGTGCCGTAGGTGATAACGCCGTCCTTGGCCAGCTTCTCTTCGTCAAGGCCGTAGAAAGCGAGTATCTTTTGGGTGTACTGGCCAACGGGAACGTCGCTGTTGCCCATCGCCATAAGAACAGAGCCCTCCTTCAGCTTATCGGCCAGGTCGTCAAAGCTCTTGATGTCCTTGGGGTTGCCTTCGGGTACGCACAGGGTGACCCTGTTCTCAAGCAGGTTTACGCGGGTGCCTTCAAGCACGAAATCCAGCTTGTCGGTGTTCACTTTTGGATCGGCAGTAATATCCAGCTGGTTCATCTGCTTCTGGCCGGCGGAAATGAACAGGTCGCACTCGGCGCCTTCCTGTATCTGGGTCTTCAGGGTACCGGAGGAATCGAAGTTGTAAGTCAGCGTCACGTTGGGCGCCACGGTCTTATACATTTCTGCGATCTGGTTCATGGTCTCCGTCATGGAAGCGGCGGCGAATACAATCAGCTCCACGGGCTCTGCCTCGGGAACGGTCTCTTCGGGCGCAGCCGTCTCCTCGGTGGCGGGGGCGGGTTCATCGGCTGCGGGGGCGGCGCAGGCCGCAAGGCTGAGTACCATCACGGCAGCAATCAATAATGCAAAAATCTTCCTCATCTCTCATTTCTCCTTTTGTATTTAAATAAAGTATATACAAAACACTTTCGCGTTCGTATCATGCGCCCTTACCGAAGCCGCAGTTGGGGTAGTGGCACTCCTTGCAGTTGAGGCAGAGGCCGCCATTGCCGAGGCCGCTGAGCAGCTCCGCCGTTACCGGCTCATCCGCGAGGAGGTAGGGCAGCACTATGTCAAATATGGTGCGTTTGGCGTACATAACACAGCCCGGAAGGCCGCATACCGGTATTCCGTTTTCATTGTATGAAAGCAGGAACATTGCCCCGGGCAGCACCGGCGCGCCGTATGTAACAACACGTCCGCCGCTGTTGCGTATGGCGAGAGGCGTCCGGTCGTCCGGGTCCACGCTCATACCCCCGGTGCATATGACCATCTCTGCCCCATCCGCTATCATCTGCTTTATGGCGGCGGTAATAGCCCTGTCGTCATCGCCCGGTGTGGAGTGGGCTATCATGTGGCAGCCGTATTCCCCCATTTTTTCATCTATAACCGGAGTGAACGTGTCCTGTATTATGCCCTTCAGCACCTCGCTGCCGGTAGTCACCACGCCGTATTTCTTGGGCTTTATGGGCAGAAGGCGGAGTATGGGCTTGTCGCCCGCCGCGGCTTTCGCCTGCTCCATTGCCTGCTTTTCTATTACGAGTGGTATTATTCTGGTGCCGCAGAGCTTATCTCCCGCCTTTACCGGAAAGCCCGATGAGCGCGTCGCTATCATCATTCGGCCTAAGGAATTCACCTCCCTGAGCTTTTGGAGATCCGCTATGAACAGCCCGTCTATATCCGCTATCAGCTCTATCTTGCCCTCTTTGGGCTCCGTGGGGTGCATATTTTCCCCCATACATATATCCCGGAGTACCTCCGCCGCATCGTTTTCATGCAGGGTATTTTCGTCGCTCTCCCATACGTAGAGGTGCTCCTTGCCTACGCTGAGCAGCACGGGTATATCTTCTTGTCGGACTATGTGTCCCTTGCGGAACACCGCGTCCTTTGTAACTCCTTTTATTATCTGGGTTATGTCGTGGCACAGCACGCAGCCCACGGCGTTCTCTGTTCTGACAAGCTTCATGTGTTTCTTCCTCTGACATCGTGTTTTCGTTATTCTCATATATAAATAACGCATAATCAAATTATACACCAAGCGTTTGGGATTTGCAAGTATATCGGTTGTATTCGACGATGGGCCGTGCTACAATTGAATATAATAATAATCTCCGGGGTGCCTGAATGACAGACAGTTTTGGCCGCAATATCAACTATCTTCGCGTATCCTTGACGGACAGGTGCAACCTGCGCTGCCGCTACTGCATGCCGGAAAAGGGCATTGACAAAAAATCCCACAGGGATATCCTCAGCCTCGAGGATATATATGAGATAATCCGGACCGCCGTAGAAATGGGCTTCAGCAAGGTACGCCTTACAGGGGGCGAGCCTCTGGTGCGGAAGGGCGTAATCGAACTTTGCCGCAGCATAAGCGGGCTTTCCGGAGTGAAGGATTTTGCCATGACCACCAACGGCCTGCTGCTGCCGGAGATGACAAGGGAGCTTAAGGCCGCAGGATTAATGCGGTTGAACATAAGCCTCGACACTCTGGATCCCGATAAGTATCATCAAATAACCAGGATAGGCAGCCTTGACGACGCCCTCGCCGGCATAGCCGCCGCGGAGGAGGCCGGCTTTACAAATATCAAGCTGAACACAGTTCTCATAGGCGGCTTTAACGACTGCGAGATACCCCGCCTTGTAGAGCTTACCAAGCAAAAGTCCTATCAGGTGCGCTTCATAGAGCTCATGCCCATTGGCCATACTTACCCATTTGACAGGGAAGCGTATTTGCCTATGCGCACCGTTCTGGAGAGAGTTCCGGAGCTTGAGCCCGTTCAGAGCGACGGCGGCGTAGCCCGGCTTTACAGGCTGCCCGGCGCAAAGGGCACGGTAGGGCTGATAAGCCCCCTCAGCGACCACTTTTGCTCCGGCTGCAACAGGCTGAGGCTTACGGCGGACGGCTGCCTCAAGCCCTGCCTGCACTCTGCCGAGGAGATACCCCTAAGGGGACTTCACGGCGATGCGCTGAAGGAGCGGATAGAATTTGCCGTATCCCGCAAGCCGGAGCGCCACTGCGCCCTTTCCTATCCTGACAGATCCGGGTCTGCCCGCGACATGAACCGTATAGGAGGATAACATGGAATTCACCCACTTTAACCATCAGGGCCGGGCCCGCATGGTAGACGTGTCCGAAAAGGCGGATACCCTCCGCACCGCCACAGCCAGAGCCCGCGTGCTTCTCAATGCCGATACCTACGCACTCATAAAGTCCGGCGGCATAAAAAAGGGGGATGTGCTCACCACCGCACAGATAGCCGGCATAATGGGCGCAAAACGCACCCCGGACGTTATACCCATGTGCCATCCCATAGCCCTGACCGGCGCAGACATAAGCTTTGAGCTGGACGACGAAAACCACACAATAGACATATTCGCCACGACGAAATGCACGGGCCCCACAGGCGTTGAGATGGAGGCCATGACGGCAGCAGGCATAGCCGCCCTGACGGTTTACGATATGTGCAAGGCGGCGCAGCGGGATATAATTATTGAAAGCATTTGCCTATTGCGCAAGGCGGGGGGAAAATCCGGTGAGTTCAGGAGGAAGGAATAATATGGAAAGCCGTTACACCGCGGCAGTGATAACCGTAAGCGACAAGGGCTTTGCCGGGCTCAGGGAGGATACCTCCGGACCGGCCCTCGTCAAGCTGCTCAGAGAGGACGGCTACGAAGTCATAAGCACCTCTCTCGTACCGGACGACATGGAAAAGATAATGACCGAGCTCACCATATGCGCCGACAGGCTAAGTCCCTGTCTTATCGTCACCACCGGCGGCACAGGCTTCTCCAAGCGAGACATCACCCCCGAGGCCACAAAGGCAGTCATACAGCGGGAGGTCCCCGGCATACCCGAGGCCATGCGGGCCGAATCCATGCGCATAACTCCCCGGGGCTGCCTTTCGCGGGAGGCTGCGGGAATTCGGGGCGATACTCTTATAATCAACTGCCCCGGCAGCGAAAAGGCCGCCCGCGAATGCCTGACGGCGGTGCTTCCCGCACTGAAGCACGGCATACAGATGCTGCGGGGCTGGTCGGGGGAATGCTCTTCCCACAACGGCCATGAGCATAAGGAGCGTCATCAGAATGGCTAAGATAATTGCGGTCTGCATATCCGAAAAGAAGGGCACACAGAAACACGAGGTGCCGGAAATACAGCTCCAAGTGGACCACGGCATAGTGGGCGACGCCCATGCCGGCAACTGGCATCGCCAGGTGAGCCTGCTGGGCGCCGAGAGCGCAGCCAAGTTGCAGGAGAAGATAAGCTTCAGGCTCACCCCCGGCGCATTCGCCGAAAACATACTCACCGAAGGCATATGTCTCTATGAGCTGCCGGTGGGAACGAGGCTCAGGCTAGGCCCAGATGCCATATGCGAGGTTACCCAGATAGGCAAGGAGTGCCATTATGACTGCGCCATACGCAAGGCGGCAGGGGACTGCGTCATGCCGCGGGAGGGCGTATTCGTAAAGGTGCTCAAGGAGGGCTCCGTAAGGCCCGGGGACGAACTGGAGATAATAAAGTAAATCAAAAGGGGGGCAGTTCATTTCCGCCCCTTCGATTTAAAGCCTTATTATTTCCCGGCATTCCTGTTCATGATGGCCACCAGCGCCCATATGGCGCAGATCACGGCAAACACGCCGAGAATGCCCTTGCCCAGCACCGGCAGCACGTTTACCAAAGCCTGAGGGTCAAAATGCAGATCAAACATACTTCTTCCTCCTTTACATGCCCGCTATGACGTTCTCTATGAGGGTTATGACCAATCCGCCGGCTATTACCGATGCTATCTGGCCGCTTACATTTGCGCCTGCAGCGTGCATCAGCAGGAAGTTGCCCTGATCCTCCTCGCGCCCCATCTTATGCACTACCCTGCTGGACATGGGGAATGCCGATATGCCGGCTGCACCTATCATGGGGTTGATCTTGTTCTTGGAGAACAGGTTCAGCACCTTGGCGAACATCACGCCGCCCACCGTGTCGAATATAAACGCAACAAGACCCAGCGCCAGTATCACCAGCGTCTCAAGGGTGACAAACATCTCAGCCTTCATGCGGAAGGAAACGGACAGGCCCAGCACAAGTGTGATGAGATTTGCAAGATCCTTTTGCGCGGTCTCTGACAGGCTGCCAAGCACGCCGCATTCACGTATAAGGTTGCCAAACATCAGGAAGCCTATAAGCTCCGCGCTCTTGGGGGCTATGGTGCCTGCTATGACTGTAACGGATATAGGGAACAGTATGCGGGTGGTCTGAGACACCGCCTTGGGATTGTAGGGCATGCGTATGCGCCGCTCCTTTTGTGTGGTGCAGAGCTTTATCACAGGCGGCTGGACTATGGGCACCAGCGCCATGTAGCTGTATGCCGCCACCATTATGGCTCCCTGATAGTTGGACTTGAAGTAGTTCGCCACATATATGCTGGTGGGACCGTCCGCAGCACCTATTATGGCTATGCTTGCGGCGTCCTTCAGCTCAAAGCCCAGCAGCACCGCCATTCCAAGAGTAAAGAATATGCCGAACTGAGCAGCCGCGCCGAAGAGCATCATCTTTGGGTTAGAAAGCAAAGGCCCAAAGTCTATCATAGCGCCTATGCCTATGAACAGCAGCAGCGGGAAAAGCTCGGTCGCTATACCCGCGTTAAACATCGTCTCTATGGCCTCGGTATTCACAAAGGGCAGATTTACGAGTATCGCCCCAAAGCCCATGGGCAAGAGCAGCGCGGGCTCCATCTTCCGCTTTATCGCGCACCATATAAGGGCGCAGCCTATTACGATCATAACTCCCTGCTGCCAGGTAAAGTTCAGCACATTCCCGAAAAGCTCATTGAAAAGCTGCATCGGCGTTCCTCCTTAGTCGTTTTATTTTATAAGTAACACTTATAGTTACCGGACTTGTTATTACTTTTCGTAAAAATGGGCATAAGCCATTTTTTCCAGCATTCGCCTATATAAAATGCCTGTTTTGCGCGAAAGTCAACCATAACCCCTTCCTATATCACAACTTTTAGCATTATATTCTATGGAAGTTCTTTTGTAAACAGTAATTATGCATTTTCTTAAATATTATTCCGTTAAAATACCGCCATAGTCCTACAAAAGTTATAATGCATAACATTATTGCATAATTATGCTGCATATCAGCTTAAAAAATGCATTTACGAATGTATTTATGCACATTTTATCAAAAAATTTTATATTTTTGCATTTTAGGTATTTACAAGCCGGATTTTATGTGTATAATAAATCATGTGCTCAGCAAGAGAGCGCACCGCCGAATAAGTAAAATAAATTTTTTATAATTGGAGGATACATTCAATGAAGAAACTGTTTGCGCTGGCCCTCGCGGCCCTGATGGTACTGTCCATGGCGGCCTGCTCCGCACCCGCCGCAGAGGAAACCGCCGCCCCCGCTACCGAGGCTCCTGCCGCCGAAGCTGCCGAAGCCCCCGCCGAGGAAGGCCCCGTAATGAAGAAGATCAAGGAAAGCGGCAAGCTGGTTGTAGGCACCGAAGCCCAGTACGCCCCCTATGAGTTCAAGGATCTGGACGCCAACTTCGCAGGCTGCGATATGTGGCTCGCACAGCAGATAGCCGACGCCCTGGGCGTAGAGCTCGAGGTAGTCGATATGAGCTTTGACGGCATAATCCCCGCCGTTCAGTCCAGCCAGGTGGATATAGGCATAGCCGCCTTCACCGTTACCGAGGAGAGGGCACAGGTCATCGACTTCTCCGAAGTATATGAGAAGAGCCCCCAGGCCGTTATAGTAAAGAAGGGCAACGAAGCCACCTACTCCACCAAGGAGAGCTTCGCAGGCCAGAAGGTGGGCGCACAGAAGGGTACCGTGCAGTCCCTGCTCATCAAGAACGTGCTGAGCGACAGCGAGCTGTTTGAGCTTGACAAGTACCCTGAGCTGGGCATGGAGGTTGCCGCCGGCAACATCGCCGCTCTGGTAGTTGACTCCGCAGTCGCTGACGCCCTCATCAAGAGCAATCCCGAGCTGGCTCTGGCAGCCTTTGAGTTTGACCCCAACGAGGTAAACTACGGCAAGGCCGCCGTCATCGCAAAGGGCAACGAGGACTTCGTAGCCGCGGTAAACGAAGTGATTACCAAGGTCGCCTCTGACGGTTCCTTCCAGAAGGCATATGACGACGCGGTAGCCCTCGCGGACTCCATGGGTCTTGAGATGGACTAAAGTCCGGAAAAGCTCACCATACCGGCCGTGCCCGAGGCCTGACCGCCCCGGGTTCGGCTTTTCCAGTTAAGCAAGCTAAAAAGAAAGGCGGCTCGCACTAATGGCAGCACTTATAGCATTCCTGACACGGATGTGGACCCTGTTCACAAGATATAATACCTTCTTTGCGGAGGGCATAAAGAACACCCTCATCATCGCCTTCTTCTCCGTGCTGCTCGGCACAGTATTCGGTACCCTCATGGCGATGCTCCGCATGAGCAAGGTAAAGCCCCTGCGCTACCTTGCCACCGCATACATCGAGTTCATACGGGGCACCCCGCTTATGGTTCAGCTCATGTTCATATTCTACGGCCTGCCCATGACCGGCATAAAGCTGCCGGATATATCCTGGATACCCAACTTTTCCCGCTTCGCCGCCGGCATAGTCGCCATGAGCATGAACAGCTGCGCCTATGTTGCCGAAATAATACGTTCAGGCATACAGGCGGTGGATCACGGCCAGACCGAGGCCGCAAGGAGCCTGGGCTTCCGGCAGTCCCAAACCATGACCATGGTGGTGCTGCCCCAGGCGGTAAAGAATATACTGCCGGCTCTGGGCAATGAATTCGTCACAGTCATAAAGGAAAGCTCCATAGTGTCGGTCATTGGCATAGCTGACCTCATGTTCCGCAGCAAGGACGTTATCGCCGTGACCTACATAAGCCTCGAAACGCTTGCCATAGCTGCCATACTTTACTTCATAATGACCTTCATAAGCGGCAGGTTCGTATCCCTCATGGAAAGGAAGATGTCCAATGGAACAAAGTAGCCCCATGATACAGGTAAACCATCTCTGTAAGTCCTTCGGCAGTCTGGAGGTATTGAAGGATATATCCACCACCTTCGAGCGGGGCAGCGTAGCCGCCATAATAGGCCCCTCCGGCGGCGGCAAAAGCACCTTCCTCAGGTGCCTTAACCTTCTGGAAAAGCCCACCAGCGGGGAGATAATATTCGACGGTGTAAACATCTGCGACAAAAAGACCGACATAAACCTGCACCGCCAGAAGATAGGCATGGTATTCCAGCAGTTCAACCTTTTCAACAACATGAACGTGCTCAGGAACCTCACTGCCGCCCCCGTAAAGATAAAGGGGATGTCTCCCGCCGAGGCCGAGGAAAAGGCGGCAAAGCTGCTCACCCGGGTCGGCCTTGCAGACAAGCTCACAGCCTACCCTGCCCAGCTTTCGGGCGGACAGAAGCAGCGGGTGGCAATAGTCCGCGCGCTCATGATGAATCCCGAGGTGATGCTGTTTGACGAGCCCACCTCAGCCCTCGATCCCGAAATGGTAGGCGAGGTTCTGGACGTTATGAAGGCCCTCGCCGACGACGGCATGTCCATGATAGTGGTCACCCACGAGATGCGCTTCGCCCGCGAAGTCAGCGACCGCACCATATTTCTTTCAGACGGCATAATCGAAGAGGATAAGCCCTCCCGCGAGCTCTTCGCCCATCCCGAGAGCCCGCGCCTTGTGAGCTTCCTTTCAAAGGTGCTGTAGCTTAAAAGCAGCAAATGCCCGAAAACCGCCTTTCGGGCATTTTTCCATATAGGGCCTCATCTGGTATAATACGCAAAAGCACACCTTGGAGGGTAAACACATGACGGTCACAGAACGGCTTTTCACCTTACAGGATACAAAATACCGGGATTTTTCCGCAAGGCTGACACCAAATATAAGCAAAGACGCCGTAATAGGCGTGCGCGCCCCGGCCATCAGAGCCTTGGCAAAGGAGCTTTATGGCACAGCCGAGGCAGCCCGGTTTATGGCGGAGCTTCCCCATAAATACTTCGACGAAAACAACCTCCACGGAGCGCTGATATGCCGCATCAGGGACTATGCTTCGGCGATGGCCGAAACCGAGCGCTTCCTGCCGTATATCGACAACTGGGCGGTATGCGACATGCTGAGCCCAAAGGTATTTGCCAAGCACCGCGGTGAGCTCTATGAAAAGATAAAACAGTGGACGGCCTCCCGCGAGACCTACACCGTACGCTTCGGCATCGGCATGCTGATGGAGCATTTTCTGGATAAAGACTTCACCCCGAAGGCGCTGGAACTTGCGGCTGATATCCGCAGTGAGGAATACTATATCAACATGATGACGGCATGGTTTTTCGCTACAGCCCTCGCCAAGCAGTACGAGGCGGCCCTTCCCTATATAGAGGACCGCCGACTGGACGCCTGGACCCACAACAAGGCCATACAAAAATCCATCGAAAGCAGAAGGATAACCGACGGACAAAAGGCTTATCTTCGCTCACTGAAGCTAAAATAAAGGAGCAGCATGAAAGACTACACCCTGAAATACGGCAAGGGCAGCGTCACCTTCGCCCTTGATGAAGCACACGTTACAGAGCTTTACGGCACCCCCGTTCCAAAGATCGACGATATAAGGGCCGCTCTTTACGCGACGCTTAGTTCGCCGGTCAGTCACGAGCCTCTGGAATCCTGGGTAAATCCAGGAGATAAGGTGGCGCTCATAGTCAGCGACATGTCCCGCTTCTGGATGAGGCAGGATCTTGTGGTGCCCCACATAATCAGCTATCTGACCGATAAGTGCGATGTGAACCAAAACAACATCACCATAATAATCGCCAACGGCACTCACCCGGGCGGCGACGAAAATGAACTGCGTACTCTGGTGACGGACGGCGTTTACGACAGGATCAGGGTAGTAAACCACGACTGTCAGGCAAAGGACCTTGTCTATATAGGCACCACCTCCCTCGGTACGGAGGTGCGCATAAACCCCATCGCTGCAAATGCAGACAAGGTGATAATGCTGGGCGCCTGCACCTACCATGTAATGGCTGGGTATGGCGGCGGCCGCAAGAGCATATTGCCCGGCATAAGCGGCCTCGAAACCATACGGCAGAACCATCTGCACTCACTGGACCTGCTCGCCCCCCGCTCTAATCCACTCATAGGCAACGGAGTGACCGACGGCAATCCCCTCAACGAGGACATGTGCCAGGCAGCGGCTATGGTAAAGAACCTTTTCGGCATAAACCTGGTCACGAACGCAGATATGCAGCTTGCCCATATAATCTCGGGCGATCCCATGAAGTCATGGCAGCTGGCATGCCATAGGGTTGACGAGATATACAGGGTGCCAATAGTCAAAAAGGCGGACGTGATAATCACCAGCTGCGGCGGCTATCCCAAGGATATGTCCCTTTATCAGGGTACAAAGATCATAGACAACGTGGAAAGCGGCCTGAACGCCGGCGGCACGCTGATAGTGCTGATGGAGGCCGTGGAGGGCGGCGGCCCCGCCCAGTATTTCGACTGGCTTAAGCCACTTAAAGAAGGCAGGCTTTATGAGGAGCTGAAGGCCGGCTTCACCATACCCGGCTATATATTCTTCATGAACTGCGAGCAGGCGGAAAAATACAGGATAATGCTGCTGACTACCGCCGACCCTTCATCGCTGGCCCCTATGGGCATAGAGGCATATACCGATATGGCCGCTCTGCTCGCTGCGGCGGATATAGCGGATAAGGACATATTGCTTATTCCCAACGGTTCCACCGTAGTGCCCTACCCCAAGGCATAAGAGGATAAATAATATGAAAAACTACATTGCAAAGCGCTTTCAGAACATCTCAGGCGGCCTTTCTCTGGATACGGAGGCATTGAGCCGCTATAGCGACGTGATAGACATGAGCATAGGCGATACCGATTTCATCACGGACAGCCGTATAATAGACGCAGCCTTTTCGGACGCCCGGCTGGGATACACCAAATATGGCGACCCCAAGGGGGATCCGGAGCTGATAGACGCTGTCATAAAGGCGTACAAAGAGGACTTTTCCATCGATATTTCCCGGGAAAACCTGTTTGTCACAGCCTCCAGCTGCATGGGCATGGGGCTCACCATGATGACGCTGCTGGACCCCGGCGATGAAGTTATTGTGTTTTCGCCATATTTCACCATGTACCGCAGCCAGATAGAGCTATCAGGGGGCGTATGCGTAGAGGTGCCCACATATGGCTCGGAGGGTTATGCCATAAACGGGGACAGGCTCCGCGCCGCTATCACACCAAAGACCAAGGCCATCATATTCAATAACCCCTGCAATCCTACAGGGGCCGCCTACGGCATTGACACGCTGAAGCTATTGTACAACATTGCAGAGGAGCACGACCTTCTGATAGTAGCGGACGAGATATACACCCGCTACATGTTCAATGGCCCCTTCGTGCCTATCTGCTCCTTCCCCGGCGCCATGAAACGCACCGTCACGCTGAACAGCTTCTCAAAGAACTTCATGATGACGGGCTGGCGCATAGGATACATCATAGCGCCGCCCGATATAGTCAGCGCTGCCATGCATATAAATAACTCCCTCGTTTACACCGCGCCCGCCCCCTCTCAGCGCGCCGCCATAAAGGCGCTGGAGCTTCGGAAGGACATACAGGATAAGTACATCAGCCGGTATAAGGAGCGGGTATTCTACGCCTATGAGCGCATAAAGAACATAACCTATCTTTCCATGGGACAGCCCGGCGGAACCTTCTATGTCTTCCCCAATATTGAAAAGACAGGCCTCAGCTCCAAAGAGTTCTGCGGCGTTTTGTTCGAAAAGTGCCACATACTCGCCACCCCCGGCTCTTCCTTCGGCGCTTCGGGGGAAGGGTACATACGTCTCGTCTGCGCATGCAGCCTGGATACCATAAAAGAGGTGTTCGACCGCATGGAAAAGCTGAAATTCTAATCAAAAAAGTGGCTTAACGCCACTTTTTTGAATCTTTTCGGGTTTTGCCTCTCACGTTCGTTCCCGGGCGGCAAAACCCGCAAAGTACGAAACCCTCCGGGTTTTCATCCGTTCTGACGCACATGTCGTCAGAGCCGGATTGAACATAAGGGGCTGCGGCCCCTTATCAACCCCGGGTTTTTTTGACAGGCTGAAAGTGGCTTAACGCCACTTTTTTGTTATTATTCTTTTGGCATCTTTAATGTGAAGGTGCTGCCCTGCCTGGGCGCGCTTTGCAGGCTCATCTCCCCCCGGTGCAGCTTGGCGATCTCCCGCACCATGGAAAGTCCAAGGCCGTTGCTGCCCTGCCGGTTGTCGCTCCTTGAGGGCTCCGCCTGCCAGAAGCGGTCCCATACCTTTTTCTGGTTCTCCGGGGATATACCTATGCCGTCGTCCCGGACGAACAGATATATCTGCCCATCCTCCTCGTAAAGGCCCACCTTGACGTGTTTGCCGCCGAACTTGCAGGCGTTTGTTATGAGGTTTTCCACAAGGCGGCTCATCAGCGTTATATCCACATTCGAGCATATCCCCGGGTCTATGGCGCACTGGAAGTCCACCTCGGGATTAAGCTCCGCCTGCTCCTCGCATACCGCTTCAACTATGTCGCTTATGTCCGCATGCTCCAGCTTTACCTTCTGGGTGCCCTGCTCCATTCGGGCAAAGCTAAGAAGCTGGGACACCATGGCATTCATGCGGCGTGCCTGCCGCTTGATTATGGCTATGGTATCCTGAAATTCCTCCGGCGTGGCGTCGTGCTCCTGGGCGTATTCGCACTGGGAGATTATCACCGCCGTGGGCGTCCTCAGCTCATGGGAAGCATCCGAGGTAAACTGTTTTTCCATATCGAAGCTTCGCTCCAGCCGTTCCAGCATCTTGTCGTAGCTTTGGGCGAGTATGTATGCCTCCATGGTGACGTTTCTCATATTCAGCCTTCGTGAAAGGTCCCTGCCCTCGGATATCTCGTCCGACATCTTGGTTATCTCGTCTATGGGCTTCAATGCCGCCCGGGTTATGAAGTAGCCGCCGATAGCGGAGGCTACTACCACGCCGGGCAGTACATAGGACGCTACCTTTGCCACGGTGCTGGCCACAGTCACGGTGGTTGTGGTAAGGGATACGCCCCGTATCCAGGCGTGCCTTCCGTTTTTGAAGGTAATGTAGCTGTCGTATATGTAATACTTCTTGCCGCCGCACTCAGTTGTGCGCAGTACTCCGTCCTCAAAGCCGGCGTTAGTGTAGAAGCCTTCGGGGTATTCCCCCGCCACCTTGTTGCAGTTCGCGTCATATATGAGGCAGTATACGCCGTTTACGTAATACTGGAAACCGCCTTTGGCCTGTATGGTGTCGTTTTCACACTTCAGGTCGTTGCTGTTGGCCTTGACTCCGGAAAGCACCCTGCGCTGCATGTCCTGCTCCATGGTGAGCCTGCTCACCGTCAGCATGAACACCATTACCAGTGCCGACACAATGACCATGAGCAGCGTAAACCAGAATATGATTATGAACTTTACGGATATGGCCTCCCAGAACTTCGGCCTGGTCTTGGGAGCCTGACTGCTGTTATTCTTTGCCATACGCTATTCTTCCTTTAATACATATCCTGAGCCCCGGACGGTATGTATGAGCTTCTTTTCAAAGGGCTCGTCTATCTTTCGGCGCAGGAATCTTATGTATACATTCACTACGTTTGAGCCGCCCTCGTAGTCCACGTCGTATATGTGATTCTCTATGGCCTCGCGGCTCAATACCTTGCCCTTGTTTATTATCATGTACTCCAATAAAGCGAATTCTTTTGGCGAAAGCTCTATCTCCCTATCCCCGCGGTAAACGGTCCGGGCGGCGCTGTCCACCTTGAGATCGGCAAGGGTATGGACGCTTGCGTAGCCCTGATCCTTGTTGCGGGTTATCACGCGTATGCGCGCAAGCAGCTCCTCAAAGGAGAATGGCTTGATCAGATAATCGTTGCCGCCTATGTCCAGCCCGTGAACTATATCCTCCACGGTATCCCTGGCAGTAAGGAACAGCACCGGGGTGCGATCCCCTTCGGCGCGTATCATCTTTACCACCTCAAAGCCGTTTATCTTTGGCAGCATTATGTCCATAAGCACTCCGTCGTAGCTGCCCACGCGGATATAATCCAGCGCGTCCTCGCCGTTCAGGCAGCTATCCACACTGTAGCCCGAAGCGCGCAGCTTATTGCATATAACGTTATTCAGGTCCTGTTCGTCTTCCACAACGAGTATGCGCACGGCAATTCTCCTTAAAAATAAAATCAATGCCCATATCCAATACTGGATATGGGCATTATATCATATGTTTAAAGTTTTTTTAAGCACTATGCCGCCTGAAAGCGGAAACGGAGCACCTCCATAGTCATTCTGTCCACAAAGCCCCAGTATCTGCGGCCGTTTGACAGGAACTCGAAGCTGTAGCCCCTGCGACCCGCCATGCGGCCTTCTCTGGCCCTGTATACCTCTGCGGCGTGGTTCACTCCGGCGGCTTTCAGCAGCGCAGAAAGGCATTCCTTCATGCTGCCCTGCTTTGCCCTGTCGTGACCCATCAGTTCATTCATTGCCTCGGCGGCTTCGCTTGCTTCCATCGCATTCTTTACCTTTTCAATAAGCTTAAGCATAATCTTGCGCTCCTTTCGCCTTTTATTATGCTCAGTTTATCCCAAAAAGATTAAACCTGCGTTAAAAACAAATATATTCCGCCGAAAGTTCATGATATGTACACAATAGACCAGCTATTTGCCCCGTTTTTCCCTGAAAAAGTCCCTTAGAAGCCGCTGACAGTCCTCTTCCAGCACACCGCCCATTGTTTTTGCCCTGCGCGGCAGCCGCCCGTCTGTAACGTCAGTCCGGGAGCCGCAGCAGCCCATCTCGGGATCCCATGCGCCGAATACTATCTCCTCTATGCGGCTGTTCAACGCCGCCCCAGCGCACATCGGGCACGGCTCCATTGTGACGTACAGCGCGCAGCCGGTGAGCCGTCTGTCCCCCGTCGCCTTTTCTGCCGCCTGTATTGCCAGAAGCTCCGCATGAGCGGTGGAATCGTTGAGCCGCTCAGTCATATTGTGTGCGGAGGCGATTATCTCGCCGTCCTTCACTATTACTACCCCCACCGGCGTTTCACCTTCGGCATATGCTTTTTCCGCCTCCGCGATGGCGCTTTTCATGTATATGGAGTCCATAGCCCCTCCTTTTAAGAATGCCGCTCCAAATGAGCGGCATTCTCTGTCAAATCCTACGCGACTACTATGTTCACTATGTTCTTAACGACTATGACCTTGCGGACGGTCTTGCCTTCCAGGAAGGGCACTACATCCTTGTGCGCCTTGGCCGCAGCCTCGACCTCCTCCTTAGGCATATCGATGGGCAGCTCTATACGGGCCCTTATCTTGCCGTTCACCTGTACGCCGTACTCTATGGTGTTCTTCACCAGCGCGCTCTCGTCCCACTTGGGCCAGGGGGTGCAGTACAGGGGCTGCTCATATCCCAGCCTCTGATTCAGCTCCTCTGTCATATGGGGCGCCACGGGGTTTAGCAGCGTGAGCAGTATATGGAATTCTTCCTTGGATACGCTGCCGCTGTTGTACAGCTCGTTCACCATGGTCATCATTGCGGCAATGGCGGTATTGTACTTCATGGCCTCGTAGTCCTCGGATACCTTCTTTATGGTACCGTGTACCAGCGCCTTCATCTCGGGACGTATGCCGTCAAAGCCGTTTACCATATCCTGCATACGCCATATCCTGTCAAGGAACCTGCGGCAGCCCCTTGCGCCCTGTGTGCTCCATGGTATGGGCTGATCAAATGCGCCCATGAACATCTCATAGAGCCTGAAGGCATCTGCGCCCATCTCCTCCACTATATCGTCGGGATTGACCACGTTGCCCCGGGACTTGGACATCTTTTCGCCGTTCTCGCCCAGTATCATGCCGTGGCTGGTGCGCTTTTTGTAGGGCTCCTTGGTGGGCACTACGCCTATATCATAGAGGAATTTATACCAGAAGCGGGAGTAGAGCAGATGCAGCGTGGTATGCTCCATGCCGCCGTTGTACCAGTCCACGGGCATCCAGTATTCGAGGGCTTCCCTGCTTGCAAGCTCCTTGTCGTTGTGGGGGTCGCAGTAGCGTATGAAGTACCAGCTGGAGCCCGCCCAGTTGGGCATGGTGTCGGTCTCGCGGTTTGCCGGGCCGCCGCACTTGGGGCAGGTGGTCTTTATCCAGTCGGTTGCGCGGGCCAGTGCGGAGGAGCCGTCGTCGGTGGGCTCAAAGTCCGCTATCTCCGGCAGCTTCAGCGGAAGCTCACTGTAGGGCAGGGGTACCCAGCCGCACTTATCGCAGTGTACGAGGGGTATGGGCTCGCCCCAGTAGCGCTGACGGGTAAATACCCAGTCCCGCAGCTTGTAGTTTACCTTTTTTTCGCCTATGCCCTTCTCCTCCAGCCACTTTATCATGGTGGGGATAGCTTCCTTGACGGTAAGGCCGTTGAGGAAGCCGGAGTTCACCATTATGCCGCTCTCAACGTCGGAGTAGCATTCCTCCTGAACGTTCCGGCCGCCGGCGACTACCTCTATTATGGGCATATTGAACTTCTTGGCGAATTCCCAGTCGCGCTCGTCATGGGCGGGAACTGCCATTATTGCGCCGGTGCCGTAGCCCATAAGCACGTAGTCGGATATCCATACAGGGATCAGCTTTCCGGTAACGGGGTTGGTAGCCTTTAGGCCCTTGAGCATGACGCCGGTCTTTTCCTTGTTAAGCTCGGCGCGCTCCAGATCGCTCTTGCGGGCAGCCGCCTTCTGGTATTCCCGCACCTCGTCCATGTTCTCGATGGAGTCCTTCATGGCGTCGATTATTGGGTGCTCCGGGGATACTACCATATAAGTCGCGCCAAAGAGGGTATCGCACCGGGTGGTGTATACCTTCAGACCCTCCGGGTATCCCTCTATGGGGAATATCACCTCAGCACCCTCGCTGCGGCCTATCCAGTTCTTCTGCTGTATCTTTACGCGCTCGATATAGTCCAGATCGTCAAGATCGTCTATGAGCCGCTGTGCGTACTCCGTGATCTTGAGCATCCACTGGCTGCGCACCTTCTGAACGACTACGCCGCCGCAGCGCTCGCACACGCCGTCCACCACCTCCTCGTTGGCCAGGCCTACCTTGCAGGAAGTGCAGAAGTTTATGGGTATCTCAGCCTTGTAGGCGAGGCCCTTCTCAAAAAACTTCAGAAATATCCACTGGGTCCATTTGTAATAGCTGGGATCCGTGGTGTTTATCTCGCGGCTCCAGTCAAAGCTGAAGCCCAGCCGCTTGAGCTGTGCGCGGAAGTGCTCTATGTTGTCGTGGGTGACCTTGGCAGGGTGTATGCCGGTCTTTATGGCATAGTTCTCGGTAGGCAGGCCGAATGCGTCCCAGCCTATGGGGTAAAGCACGTTATACCCCTCCATGCGCCGCTTTCTGGCGATTATATCCAATGCGGTGTTGGATCGGGGATGCCCTACATGAAGGCCATGCCCGGAGGGATAAGGGAACTCTATCAGGGGATAGAACTTGGGCATTGAATAGTCGTCCTTTGCCTCAAAGCAATGGGCGTCCTCCCATATCTTCTGCCACTTCAGCTCTACCTGATCGTGATCGTAGCGCTCTGCCATTGATATTTCCTCCAATTCAGTATTTAACTGTTTTTAGCAATAAAAAAAGCTCCGTCTCAGCCAAGAGACGAAAGCCATGCTTCCGCGGTACCACTCTCATTGGCGAAAATTCGCCCAACTCAACTCCCGTTAACGCCGGGCAGGACGCCGTCCGCTTTCACGGGCGGGGCTCCGCGACGAGCTTCGAAAATGCCTCTTGCACCGCCTTGCACCATATGCGGCTCGCTCTGCATGGCTGTTTTCTACTTTTTCGCTTCATTGCCGATATCGTATGTATTATATTTTATTCAAAGCTAAAAGTCAATGACTTGGGGGCGCTTATGATGTATAATACAGCTTATCCATAACTTTTACACGGAGAAACGCCATGCTTTTTGATTATCACGTACACACCCGCTACTCAGCCGATTCCAGAGCGCCTGTAATAGAGCAGCTTTGCGCCGCAAAGAAGGCCGGCGTGACCCATATATGCTTCACCGACCACGTGGATTTTGACGGCGTAGGCCTGCGCCCTGCCGACATAGCCGCCCGCAACGCCGAGATAGAAGCCTTAAAGGGCCAGTTCCCGGATATCGACATATCCTTCGGCATGGAGCTCGGGATGAAGGATAAGGCGGCGTGCAATGCTGCATACGACCATGTAAAGAGCTGCCACATGGACTTCGTCATAGGCTCTGTACACATAGTAAACGGCGTGGACGCCTACTATCCCGAATATTTCCAGGGCAGGAGCCGGGAGGAGGCCTACCTTGCCTATATTGAAAAAGACCTCGAGTGCATCAGGGTATCGGATTTTTCCGTAGTGGGCCACTACGACTTCTGCGCCAAGCACAGCCCTTATGCCGAGCGCTCCATGAGTTACTCCCTGGCGCCTCAGATATTCGATGAAATATTCCGGGAGCTTATAAGCCGCGGCAAGGCCTTTGAGGTCAACACCTCCGCCTGGCGCAACGACGCCCCATGGGGCCTTGACATACTGCGCCGCTACCGTGAGCTGGGGGGCGAATACGTGACCACAGGCTCCGATGCCCACAAGCCGGAAAGGGTAGGCAACAGGCTTTCCGAGGCTCTGGACATGATACGCGCCGCCGGAATACCCTATGTGGCCACATTTAAAAATATGGAGCCCATAATGCACAGGATCTAATTGATCACTTCTATTACCCTGCCCTGCTTCAGCGCGGCTATCACCGTTCTTCCATGGAACGCCTTCGCGAAGGCCCTGCCGTTTTCCACGTCCTTTGGCCTCTCCGCCTTGTTGAACAGCACCGTATCGCCATAGTCCACCATGGCTGCGGCGTCCTCAGGCGTTACCACATGGCCCACGTCCGCTCCCAGCCGCCGGGCGTACAGCTCCGGCCGGTGGGCTGACTCGGCTATGGGCTTACCTATACCGTCCGCCCCTACTACGTATATCACCTTTGAGCCTGGGGGTATCACGGGTTCATTTTTGCCGTGGGCCTTTAAGGGCAGCCCCTTTGAGCCATCCGCCTCGGCTATCACATAAGGCGCCAGGCCGTTGAGCCGGGCTATCGGCAGCTTAGGAGCTATGAGCTTTTCTCCCTCCCTCTCGCCTACGCATACGACGCTGTGCTCCATGAGGGCAGCGGCTATGTCCGCCTCCGCTGCGTTTTCCAGCACTGGCAGATCCGCAGGCCGCCATATGTGGGTGCTGGTGCATATTATCACCCTGCTGCCGGCAGCCGAAAGCTCCGCGGCAAGGCGGTTCATAAGGGAGGTCTTTCCTCCTCCCCCTATTATGGCGGTTATGCCCGGCACTATACCAAGGGCCTCGGTAAAGCTTATGTCGTTCATATTACCCCTCCATGCTGGTTTACAATGAGTATAGCCCAATGAAAAACGCCCCGCAACACAAAGTCACGAGGCGTCAATACAAGCGTATTTTTATTTGTGCAGGTTCATCATATCGTCAAGGGACATCTGCTTGGCGAAGCTCATGGTGAGCATTCTCTGGCTGGGGTTGTCAAAGAGGTTGCTCATGGACATACGGTCGTGTATGTGGCGAACGGCCTCCGCGAACATGGGGGCGGCGGACAGTATCTTTATCTTGTCGTGGCCCTTTACGGCGGGGCAATTTACGGTATCGGTGGATACCAGCAGCTTTATGGGGCTCTCCTCGATCTTCTTTACGCCCTTTTCCCGGAGCACTACATGGGACAGGAATGCGTAAATGTCGTTTGCGCCCTTGTCCTTGAGGCCGTGTGCAACGTCTACCAGAGTGCCGCCGGAGATGGTGAAATCGTCTACCACTATACAGTTCTTGCCCTTTACGTCGCCGATTATCTCAAGCACCTTGGCGTTCTCGTCGTGGCCGGTGCGCGTCTTATCTCCTATGGCCACGGCGCAGCCAAGCTCGTTGGCCATCATCCTTGCGCGCTTCGCGCTGCCCGCGTCAGGGGATACCACTACCAGGCTGTCGTCCACTATGCCCAGATACCTTGCGTATGCGCAAAGCAGGTCCTGGGCGTAAAGGTGATCCACGGGCTTCTTGAAAAAGCCCTGCACCTGAGCGGCATGAAGATCCATGGTCACGACGCGGTCCGCGCCCGCCAGCTCTATGCACTCCGCGCACACCCTGCCGCGTATTGAAACTCTGGGCTCGTCCTTCTTATCGCCCTTGGCATAGCTGAAATAGGGGATAATGGCGGTAACACTGTTTGCGCTGGCACGCTTGAATGCGTCCAGGAAGAAGAGCAGCTCCGTAAATTCATTGTTTGGATCGAGTCCCAACGTCTGAACGAAGTATACGTCCTTGTCCCTTATGCTCTCATCGATGCGGACGAAGGTATTGCCTTCGGAGAATATGTGAGTTGTGCATTTGCCCATAGGGCTTCCGAGATAATCGCACATCTGTGCCGCAAACTCCTTGCTGGCGCTGCCCGCAAAAATCTTAATCGTACCGTCGCCGGACATTTTTCGATTTACCCCCTTTTAATTTTCATCAGCATTATAACAAATATAATCCGTATAATCAACGCAATACGACAATTTGGATGAAGGAGCAGCTGCATTTCATTATAACCGCAGCTTATCGCAGGTGCGCCGTCCATATCCCGTTTTTGTATGGTCTGCCCTATGCGTCGCATCCCAAAGCATATCGTTCGTTATTTTCGAATCAATTCCTTCATATCAAAAAATTATACCGACTTACCGCTCAAAGAACTCCCGCCATGCGCACTCCAGCGCTTGGTTTTTCTCATATGGGCCGCCTATGGGGTTTTCCCGGTTCTTTCCGTGATAATCGCTGCCGCAGGTGGCATGCAGGCCAAGCTGAGCGCACAGGGACAAAAAGCCCCGCTTCTGCCCCTCGGTGGAGACAGGATAGAATACCTCAAGGCCCCATAGGCCGTAGTCCGCAAGCTCCCTTATGAGCTTATCCGCGTCCGCCTTTATCTTACAGGGATGAGCCAACACCGGCCTGCCGCCGGACTCCAGTATAAGCTCTATCGCCTCTTTTTTAGAGGGCCGTACACCGGGCACAAAGCCGGGGCAGCCCGGATTCAGGTATTTTTCAAACGCCTCAGGCATGGTATCCGCATACCCCGCGGCGATTATTGCCTTGGCGATGTGCAGCCGTGTATCGTTGCCGCGGCTGTGCTCCATGTATTCCTCAGCCGGTATGCCAAATGCGCTGAGCTTGTCCAGTATGGCCCTGTTGCGCTGACGCCTGCTCTCCCCCCGCCATGCTTCGAATTTCACCATGGCAGGGCTGTCAGGGTTTATGTTCAGCCCAAGCATGTGAAGTTCCGTCGGAAACTCCACATCCAGCTCTATGCCGGGTATTACCTTTACTCCTATGCTTTGCCCCGCGGCTATGGCCCGCTTGCAGCCTGCGGCCATATCGTGATCCGTAAGGGCCATATAGCATACCCCCTGCGCCTTTGCCAGGGCGGGGATAGCCTCCGGGTCAAAGGTGCCATCGGACATGTTGGAATGTATGTGCAGGTCGAATTTTTCCATTTTTAGCTTACCCTCAAAAAAATCGGGCGAAGCATCGTCTTCGCCCGAAAGCTTTTTTATTTGTCCTCGCCGTCGAATCCGCCGGGCCGGTAGAATTTCTGTTCCGCCTCTTTCTCAGGCTTATCCTCGGAGCTGTCCTCACCGCTGCCCTCATGGCGCTGCTCCGGCTCATCCCCTGTCCTGTCATCAGATTCGTCCTCCGGCTTTTCCTCCTCGTCCGGCTTTTCAAGAGCTTCCTTCCGCTCTTTATAGGATACCAGCTCCACAGGCTCGTTATGGAATATCTTCTCGAATTCCTCGCCGGTTATGCGCTCGTACTCTATAAGATACTTCACTACCCGGTCAAGTGCCTCCCGCTCCCGGAGCAGCACCTGCTTCGCCCGCTCGAACTGCTCCTCCAGTATCCTGCGGATCTCCTTGTCCACCTTGGCAGCCACCTCCTCGGAATAGCTGCGCTGGTGGCCCCAGTCCTTCGCTATGAAAACCTCGGAGTCGCCGCCCAGGAACACGGGGCCTATCTCGTCGCTCATGCCGAACTCTATGACCATGCGGCGGGCAAGGTCGCTGGCGTGCTTGAGATCTCCTATGGCGCCGGTGCATATATCGTCCAGCGCAATGCTCTCGGCCACACGGCCTCCCATACTCATGGCTATCTGGTCAAGTATCTTGCCCCGGGAAATGTGGCTGTCGTCGTTGTCGGGCATGGTCATGGTGTAGCCCGCCGCCTGACCTCTGGGTATTATGGATACCTCGTGTACAGGATCGCAGTGCTCCATCTTCAGGGCTACTATGGCGTGTCCCGCCTCGTGATAGGCGGTGATGCGCTTATCCTCCTCGGTAACTACACGGCTGCGCTTTTCGGGGCCCACAACCGTGCGGGTTATGGCCTCCTCCAGCTCCACCATGGTTATCTCCTTCTTCTTGAAGCGGGCCGCAAGTATGGCCGCCTCGTTGAGCACGTTTTCAAGATCAGCGCCGGTCATGCCGCTGGTGCGCTTCGCCAGCACCCCCAGATCCACGTCCTTGGCGAGGGGCTTGCCCTTGGCGTGAACCTCGAGTATGGCCTCCCGTCCCTTAACGTCGGGATAGCCCACGGTTATCTGCCTGTCAAACCTGCCCGGACGCAGCAGTGCGGGGTCGAGTATGTCTGGGCGGTTAGTGGCGGCAAGCACTATTATGCCTTCGTTTACCGCAAAGCCGTCCATCTCCACCAGTAGCTGGTTAAGGGTCTGCTCCCGCTCGTCGTGTCCGCCGCCAAGGCCCGCACCGCGCTGACGGCCAACGGCATCTATCTCGTCTATGAACACCACAGCGGGCGCGCACTTTTTAGCCGTATTGAACAGGTCGCGCACGCGGCTGGCGCCGACGCCCACGAACATTTCCACGAAATCTGAACCGGAGATGGAGAAGAAGGGTACGCCCGCCTCGCCGGCTACGGCCTTGGCCAGCAGAGTCTTACCTGTGCCCGGAGGGCCTACAAGCAGACAGCCCTTGGGTATGCGTGCGCCCATGGCGGTGAACCGCTTGGGGGAGCGCATGAACTCTACCACTTCTCTGAGCTCCTCTTTTTCCTCCTCGGCGCCGGCCACGTCCGCAAAGGTGACCTTATTCCTGCCGTCCATGTTTGTGCGGGCGCGGCTCTTGCCGAAGTTCATTATGTTATTGCCGCCGCCCTGGGCCTTGGTCATAAGGACATAAAACAGCGCCAGGCCGCCGAAGAGCAGTATGTAGGGCAGCAGGGTCTCCAGTATGGAGGGGCCGGGCGTGGGGTTCAGCACCAGGGAGAAGGGATAATCCGCTTGGGTTACGTCCTTGGCCTCCCTGCCGGTAAGCTCCGCCGTCACCTTGTCCATGTCGTCCTTGAGTATGTCCACGGAGGGTATATAGGTGTAGAAGTCCGCCTCCTGCGGGAAGACGTCCCTGCTTATCTTGCTGTCGGAATACAGGCCTATGAGCTTAAGGTCCGTAACCTCCGCCGCCTGTACCCTGCCGTTGCGGACGTCATCTATGAATTCCGAATAGCTTATCTTTTTGACCTTATCGCCGGAAAGATCGAAGCCGGATACCAGCAGAACGATTATTCCCAGCATTATAAGATACACTATCGGTGTTGTAAGGTTTCTTCTCTTCAAAATTTTACCTCCCCGGTATGCCCCCCGCAAAGTCCTATGGCTAAGCATACCACCTACGAGTTTAAACTATCCATCTAATAGTAACACAAAAATTTACCTATTCATACCTCAAATAATCAAATTTAAGTGAAAAAAACGTGACGCATACCACTTTTGTCCCTGAATTAGGGGGTTTACAAAAAAGAACGGGAATAATATAATAAGTAATTGTAAAGTTATGACCGGGACACACGGTGGGATTGGAAGCCAAAGAGAGCGGCCCGTTTTTGCGGTGCGAGGGCTGCGGCGTCTCCGCCCACACGCATCACCCGCGAGCGCCGGCGCGAAAACGTATTTCGCCATTAGCACCGGACGGCAGCCCGCCGTTACACGGGCGCGCGGCTATGACAGGCCGCGGCAGAGAGGGCGCGCCGCGCCAACTCGGGTGGTACCGCGCAATACTGCGTCCCGATATTCGGGGCGCTTTTATTTTGCCCGAAAAAAATCATTTTAAAGAAGCTATAAAACACTAAGGAGAAGCAGATGTACAAGAAAGTTCCGACCACGCTGAATTTCGTGGAACGCGAGAAGGAGACGCTGAAATTCTGGAAGGATAACCAGATATTCGAAAAGAGCGTCCAGCTTCGGCAGGGCGCCCCCGCCTACACCTTCTTTGACGGCCCGCCGACCGCCAACGGCAAGCCCCACATAGGCCATGTACTGACCCGTGCCATGAAGGATATAATCCCCCGCTACAAGACCATGCGTGGTTACGACGTGCTGCGTAAGGCCGGCTGGGATACTCACGGCCTTCCCGTTGAGCTGGAGGTGGAAAAAGAGCTGGGCCTCGACGGAAAAGAGCAGATAGAGCAGTACGGCGTTATCCCCTTCATCCAGAAGTGCAAGGAATCCGTATGGAAGTACAAGGGCGAGTGGGAGGTAATGTCCGACCGCATGGGCTTCTGGGCGGATATGGATAACCCATACATCACCTATGACAACGACTATATAGAGTCTGAGTGGTGGGCGCTGAAGGCCATCTACGAAAAGGGCCTTCTCTACAAGGGCCACAAGATAGTCCCCTACTGCCCCCGCTGCGGCACCGCCCTCTCCTCCCACGAGGTAGCTCAGGGCTATAAGGAGGTCAAGGAGACCTCCGCCACCGTCCGCTTCAGGGTGCCCGATGAGGAGAACACCTACTTCCTGGCCTGGACCACCACGCCATGGACGCTGCCCAGCAACGTTTCCCTCTGCGTCAATCCCGACGTGACCTACGCATATGTGCGGGTGGACGGCAAGGAGACCCTGATCATGGCCAAGGATCTTATAGAGACGGTGCTGGAGGGCCACGACACCGAGATAATAAAAGAGGTCGTCGGCCGGGAGCTTGAATACAAGCACTACGAGCCCCTTTTTGAATGCACCCGCAAAGCCGCCGGCGGCAAGGACGCCTTTTATGTGATGGTGGACGACTATGTCACCACCACCGACGGTACCGGCATAGTCCATAACGCTCCCGCCTTCGGCGAGGACGATTACCGGGTATGCAAGAAATACGACCTGCCCTTTGTGCAGATGGTGGATTCCAAGGGCGAAATGTGCGGCGGCACCCCCTGGGACGGCGTATTCGTAAAGAAGGCCGACCCCATGGTGCTCAAGGATCTGGACGAGCGCGGCCTTCTCTTTGCCGCCCCCAGGTTTGAGCACAGCTACCCCTTCTGCTGGCGCTGCGACACGCCGCTTATCTACTATGCCCGTTCCTCCTGGTTCATAGCCATGACCAAGGTAAAGGACAGGCTTATAGACTACAACCGCCGTATCAACTGGATCCCCGAAACCATCAAGGAAGGCCGCATGGGCAACTTCCTGGAGAACGTGATAGACTGGGGCATCTCCCGCGAGCGCTACTGGGGCACCCCGCTGCCCGTATGGGTATGCGACAAGTGCGGCAAGATACACGTTGTCGGCAGCCGAAAGGAGCTCTCAGAGCTTACCGGCTGCGATGAGAACGTTGAGCTGCATAAGCCCTATGTGGATCCTCTCACCTGGAAGTGCGAGTGCGGCGGCACCATGAGGCGCGAGCCCGTAGTCATAGACTGCTGGTTCGATTCCGGCTCCATGCCCTTCGCCCAGTGGCACTATCCCTTTGAAAACAAGGATAAGTTTGAGCGCCGCTACCCCGCCAACTTTATCAGCGAGGCTATAGACCAGACCCGCGGCTGGTTCTATACCCTTTCCGCCATAGCGGCCTGCCTGTTCGATTCCCCCGCCTTCCTCAACTGCATCGTGCTGGGCCACGTTCAGGATAAGGAAGGCCGCAAGATGAGCAAGCACATAGGCAACGTGGTAGATCCCTGGGTGCTTCTGGACAATCAGGGCGCAGACGCTGTGCGCTGGTATTTCTACACCAGCTCCATGCCCTGGCTCCCCAACCGCTTCTCCGCAGAGGCCGTATCCGAAAGCCAGCGCAAGTATATGGGAACCTTCTGGAACACCTACGCCTTCTATATACTATATGCGGACATAGATAACTTCGACCCCACCCGGCATAAGCTGGTGCGTGACAATCTGACGCCCATGGACAGGTGGATACTTTCCCGCCTGAATACCCTCATAGGTCACGTTGAGGCATACCTTGACGACCTGAAGATGACCGAGGCGGGCCGCGAGATGCAGGACTTCATGGACGACCTTTCCAACTGGTACGTCCGCCGCTGCCGCGAGCGGTACTGGGGCAAGGATATGACCGCCGACAAGGAGGCCGCCTACATGACCCTCTACACCGTGCTCAGGACCATGGCGCTGATATCCGCCCCCTTCACCCCCTTCATGTCCGAGACCATGTATCAGAACATGGTCAGGACGGTGGATAAGAGCGCCCCTGAGAGCATACACCTTTGCGACTGGCCAAAGAAGGACGAGAGCTTCATCGACCCCGAGCTGGAGGCCAACATGGCCGCCGTGCTGGATATCGTAGTGCTGGGCCGCAGCGCCCGCAACGCAGCAAATATCAAGAACCGCCAGCCCATTGCCTCCATGTACGTGCAGGGAAAGGCTCTTCCCGATATGTATGTATCCATCATAGCGGACGAGCTGAACGTAAAGGAAGTCAGGTTCGTTGACGACGCTTCCTCCTTCATAAGCTACCGGGTAAAGCCCCAGCTCAAGACCCTGGGCCCCCGCTATGGCAAGCTCCTGCCCAAGATCAATCAGTATCTGGCAGGTGAAGGCGTAGGAAACGCGGTGGTAGCCGCCCACAACAGGGGCGAGAGCTACAAGTTCGACATAGACGGCACCGAGATATCCCTATCGGCCGAGGACGTGCTTGTCTCCACTGAGGAAAACGCCGGCTTCGTGACAGTCACCGAGCATGACCTCTCCGTGGTGCTGGATACCAACCTTACGCCGGAGCTCATCGAGGAGGGCTTCGTGAGGGAGATAGTCTCCAAGGTGCAGACCATGCGCAAGGAGGCGGGCTTTGAGGTCACGGATCACATCGTGCTCTCCCACCACGGCAACAGCCTTATCGAGGGCATATTCGCCAGGCACGGCGCGGAAATCGCCGCCGATACCCTTGCCGACTCCATCAAGCTGGGTTCAGCCGGCTATGTGAAGGACTGGGAGATAAACGGCGAAAGCGTCACGCTGGGCGTCGAAAAAGCATAAGCCAAAAAATAAAAAAACGGGGGCACAGCCCCCGTTTTTGCCCCGTATTTACGGGGCTTTATTTTTTGAATTCTTCGATTATATCCATTATTATCGCTATCTGGCTTTCGCTAAGCCCATCCGTTCTGAATATGATCTGATTTTCCGTTCCAAGCAGGTAATCTAGGGACACATTAAACATGCCTGCAATCCTCAATAGTACAGCATAACTAGGCATTCGCGCCGAGTTTTCATAGGCGGACACCATACTTTTAGTTATTCCCAATCTTTCGGCAAGCTGAGATTGTGAGAGCCTTTTTTTCTCTCGCAACTTTGCTAATCTAATTCCGAAGTCAACCATTATAAGTACCTCACGTTTACTATTAGCATACCTTGCGGTAGTTGTCATTTATTCAACCAAAATGTTCTCAATTAGTTGACTTTCGTTTGTTTTTTATATATCCTTTAATTGAGGTGATGCTATGCTGCGTAAAATATATCAGATTTCCGGCATACGAAGCGTGAATACCCTTCCCGTGAAGCTCTACCGCAAGCGCGACTATGAACGCAGAAACCGTGCGATGCACTATATCAAGGAGGAATACGACTATATCTCATCTATCCGCAGGAATAATATTTTATTTGATATGGCCTTGTATAAGCTCGACCAGATGATAGCCGAAATGAAATTCAACCACACCTATGACCCGTATACAGTTCTTACTGTGCCGCGGATAAGAGCGCAGATAAAACTTACCGACAAGTATGACCCACAATTCCGTACAAAAAAATAAGGGGGGCTTTCGCCCCCCCTTAATTATTTGCCCTCGGCCGTATCGTTCTTCCCGTCCTTGAGCTTCACCAGCGCGCCCTTCAGCGCCTCCGGCATGGGCAGGCCGATGCGGCCCGCGTTTTCCAGTATGGAAAGCCCCTCGTTGGCGATGTAGAACATACATACGGCGCTCCTCACCGCACCGTTTGTGGCGGGCACCAGCTTGTCAAGCATTGTGGAAAGCGCCACCAGTACGAATATGAATACCTTCTTCAGCAGCCCCTTAAAGCCTATAACGCTGCTCAGCGTCTTTGATACCGCAGCATAAGCCACGCCCGTGATGTAATCCAGGGCCACTACTGCTATGAGCACCATTATCATGGCGTCCCAGGGGCCGAAAATGTAGCTGAGCACACCGCTCACTCCTGCCAGCACCCCTGTTATCAGATTATTGTTCATTGTTTTCTCCTTTCAGTATTTCCTTCATAAGCTGCCGGCAGGGACAGTCCCCCTTGCAGCATTCGGGTACCTCTGCGGCTTCCCCGCTGTCCTTCAGTACGGGCAGCCTGCCGTATCTGTTCCAGTAGCCAGCGCCGTTTGAATCCAGGCAGTTGAGCACCACCCCGTCGTCCCGGCCCATTGCCTCTATTACGAGGCCGCAGCCGATATACGCGCCAACGTGATGTATGCGCTTGCCGTTATGGCGGAAAAGCAGGTCCCCCGGCATGAGCTGGCTCCTGTCGTTTAGCTTTTCGCAGGCTGAGTACAGCCCCCGGGAGGACATGTCGTTCTTTATAAGCTTATTGTCCAGCAGGAACTTCACTATCAGCCCGCTGCAATCGAAGGCGGCTATGGGGCTCCTGCCCTCCGCCTTACGCTTTTCCCACAGGGCTATGGCGCGTTTGGCGTTTTTCTCGCCGGTTTCCCGCCGGCGTATCCATTTCTCGGTTATATTTGTTTCGCCCTGGGCGCCCCATACGTATATGTCGCCCACATGGCCTTTAAGGTATTTTATGAACAGCTCTGTCATATATGCTCTCTCTCCTTTATTCATTAAGGGAAGCTATTGCGGCGGCTATGGCGGAATCCACATAGGCCTTTATGACCCTGTTCTGCACTGTGTTTGTGGAGGTATCCGACATCTCGCCGTCTATGGCGCCGGTATCCGGCGTGATGACGAGGTCGTCCCCGCCTATCAGGCCGCCGCTCCTTGCCGCCTCATACTCGTCCACGGTCTTGAATACGTGTACCTTCATAAGGCTTAGTTCCTTTTCCGTGGCTGTCATTGCTTTTTCACCCCCAATATATAGTATTCAACGCCGGCACAGTTTGCGGCGCTGGCGTTATGCACAGTCAGCAGCAGCTTTGTGCTGTATTCGCCCAGCAGCCTGCAGGATACCGGCACGCCCCCGCCCACTACTGTGGAAAAGCTGTCCGTGGGCTTTTCCCTGTAGTACACTATAAGCTCGCTGGAGGAGCCCACCGTGGTCTTTATGACGAGCGCCAGCGGGTCTATCGTCTTGTTCACGGTCAGCACCCTTGAGCTGTCTATGCCATCAAAGCTGCCGGAGGCTATTCCCATGCTGTAGTTCACGCCGCATACGAGATTGAAAAGCATACTATCCTACCCCCATATCAGCACGTTTACCCGGAGGTCCGTGGCCGGCTTCTTGTCGGCTAAGAAGGTGAGCGAATTGTACCCCTGTACGGCGCAGTGTACGTTAGCCCCCACGTATTCGTCCCAGTCCTTTGGTACGGGGCCTACTATGGCGTACTTGCCGCTTCTCATTCCGTCCACGCTTATGGCCTGTGTGCAGCTGTATGTGCCCACTACCCAGCCGTCCAGCGGCAGCTCAACCACCATGCTTACCGGCTTTAATGCGTATTCCGTGTGTGTATGTACCTCCGCCGCCGCCCCTATGTCCGCCGGGGCCAGCTCATCGCTGCCGCCCTTTGCGTGGGTGGAGGCGTGGCCGTTGGCAAGGCTTGTGCCGCCCACGCCGTTTGCCAGCACCAGCTCATTTCCAAGGTATACTGCCATAGGCAATCCCTCCTTTTTGGTTTAAGAGTATCTGAGTATTTTCCATGTTGTGACGTTTCCCTCCATTGCTGCCCTGCAGTCCGCCGCGGCTGAGTTTGCCGCCCCCGCCGCAGCGGCAGTCTCCGCGTTCAGCACCTCCACCCTCTCCATAAGGGAAGTAAGCTGTGGGTACTGCGGCGCAGAGGTCAGCGTTTCGCCGGAAAAAATAGCCTTGCGGCAGGCAAAGTTGAACTTTGCCGTGGTGACGAGGGTGGAAAGGCTGGGATCCGAGTATATCTGGAGCTCGCACTCCACCGTTCCGGGAGCCACGGAACCCGCAAAAAGCTCTATATCCACCTGATTGTTCAGCGTGCCGCAAAGAGTTATACCGCCGTCAGCATCGTAGCTGTCCTGACAGGCGGTGCCGTCGCTCTTTGAGAACACCGCTATGACCCGGCACCCGGTAAGGTCTACCGGGTAGCCCCCGTCTGTGAGCAGTATGGCAAGCACGTTGCCGTTGTCCCCGTCCACCACCGTGAATTCCCGGTTCGCCCCGGCGTCCGCTATGTCCAGCGCAATATCGAAGGTCTTTTTTACCGCAGCCATAGGCACCCCCTTAACCGCCGTATTTCTTTTTAAGGCTATCGTAAAGGGTTTTGCCCAGGGCGGAGTATATCTCCTCGCGCCTGCTGCTCCAATAGCTGCTTTCGCTGCTGAAGAGCTGCCTGCGCTGCTCGGCGGTGAGGTTGCGTACATATTCGGTGTAGTCCTCTCTGGAAAGGCTGCTCTTTTTCGAGCCGGAGCCGCCCTTTGACGACTTAGAGGAGCTTCCCTTTGCCGCGGCGGCGATGACGGCATTCTGCTGGCTGAGGTACTGATTGTACCAGTCCGACGCCATGCTGAGTGCGGTCTTCTGTGCCGCCGCGTGAGCCTCCGCGTTGTACTGCTGGGCGTTCAGGCTCATCTGATCGTACTTGTACAGCGTATCGTATATCTTCTCTGCCAGCGCCGCGCCGTACTGCGCCTCAATGTCGCTTATGTCGTCCTGGGCCTCCTCCATCTGCCGGGCCTTTACCGATGTTACATAGCTGCTCTGGCCCATGCCACGGGAAACGGCATCCGCGTCTATCTCAGCCATCTCGCGCTGGGCAGCCCTGCTGCGCCGCTCTATGGCGGCGTCGGCGCTGGGGCGAAGCACCCCGCTCCACATGTCCTTTACCTCGCCGGCGCTGGGCGCCTTTACCGTCACGGTCGGGACGGACAGGCTGTTTCTTATGGCGTTGTAGTAGCCGTCAAATGCCTCGTTCCTGCCGGAATCCCCCCAGTCAAAGCCGCTTCTGCTCTGGGCCTGCCGCTGGGCGCTGCGGTTAAGGCTGGCCCTGTATGCCGCGTCGGTATCAGGCCCCCATATGCCGTCCGCCTTTACGCCGAGCTGCCGCTGGTATTCCTTTACCTTTGATGCGGAATTCACTCCCTCTGGAGGTGTGTAGCCGTTCATATAATATTTTGCCATGGTGTTTTCCTCCTTTTTGTACTGCCTTGCCTATTCGAGTGCGGAAAGCCGCGTTTCCAGCTCCTCTATCTTCTGGGCAATGGCCGTAAAGTTCTGATTAAGGTTGTTTTCGTTGGCCTTTACCGTCTCGCTGTAAAGCTCCGCGTCCTTTATATCCGGCAGCGTCACATAGTAAAGCGCCCGCATATCAAGAGCCATTTATTCCACCCTCCTCCAGGTTTCAAATGAAAGCTCTATGCCGCCGCGCAGAGTGAAGCGGCCTCCCGCCTCGTTGGCGATCCTGAGCGAAAATGTCCTGCCCTCGTTTTTAAGCGGCACCTCCACTACCTCGCTCTCCTCCGTAGGCAGCAGCACCCTTGTGGCAGCCCTTGCGCTGCCCACGCTCACCTCCGCGTTCATGGCGGTGGCGGCGCCCTGGGCGTGGCCCCTGAAGCAGAGGGACCGCATGGCCTTTACGCCGCTCTTGTCGAAAAGATCCGTCTCAGGCGTGCGCCACCAGGCCTCGATGTTCTTGCCATCGTAGCTTTTGCCGTCGTCGAAGAGGCACACGTAGCGGCCGGAGTTGACTATGTACAGCCTTCCGTCCCACGAGGCTATGTCGCCTACGTCAAAGCCGCGGCGCAGCATGTAGGTGTGCCGCACAAGGTCGTATTCAATGATGCCGCCGCCCTTGGCGTCGTCGAATGAGTAGTAAAGCCTGCTGCGGGCCGCCGCCCCCTTGGAAAGGGATACGTCGGCGCCTGAAAGCAGCTTCTTTATCCGCCGGGCGTCAGGCATGAGCGCCGCGGATACGCCGTTGAACCTGCATAGGCCTCCCTTGGTCATGAAGTACAGCATGTCCCCGCTCATTACGAGGGAGGTATACGCCGCCGTCTCCACGTCGGAATCTATGCGCTCCACCGTAAAGTTCGATGGCTTGTCGCCTATGAGCCGGTAAAGGCTGCGCTTTTTGAATATGAGAAGCTGGTTGGAAAGCGCCGCAAGCCCTACTATGGGGTCGCCGGCGCTGGCGCCTATCTCGGTATGTCCTCCGGAGACGTTGACCGAGCCGGATTCCTCGCCCCAGGATTCTATGGTGCGGCTGCCGCCCGGGAGCTTGGACCAGTAAAGCCTGTTGGGACAGCTGCTGTCCCCAGCCGCGAAAAGCCTGCTCCTGTAGGTTGCAAGGTAGCTTACCGGCTTATCCGAAAGCCCGTCGCTGCTGCCGAAAAGCTCTGATTTGGTTCCGTTGTACTTGACTATCTGCTGCTCGCCGCTGGCGATAAGGAGATAATCCGTGGTGTCTATCCGGGCCTCGGTAAAATCCACCCTTCCGCCGGTGAGTCCCCCGGTAAAGGTGTATATGAGCACCCAGACGCCTTCCCTGTAGGCGTATACGCTGCCGCCCGTTACCACTATCACCTGGTCGCCGCTGCCCGAATGGAAAAGGAACATGCGGCGTATGGCCTCCGTGCCTGGAACTGCTGATGTTATGTACCTGGTGTAGCCCTTGGCTACGGTAAGCTCGCCATCCGCCGTGTCCATGTTGCAGGCGTCAGGGCTGTAGGAGGCCGCCATGCCGTTTTCGCCCATGGACTGATCCAGTCCCATGAACTCGTCTATCCTGTATATCTTGCGGGCCATGGGCTTCACCACCTGTTCACTATGCGCTGGCTGGTTCCGCCGCCCAGATGGGGCCGTATGGCGGCCTTGCCGGCCTCGTACATCTGAAAGTAGATGTTGCCGCCCCGCTGCTGGGAAACGTCCCCCGCAGCCCTCTCGCGGCCCACGACGTAGCTTACCAGCAATCCGTGCATGTATGCGGGTATGTCGGGCTCGTCCGTGCTCGCAAACATCTCCCTTGGCACCGAGCGGTACGTCACCTCAATTTTGCCGGGACCGCCGGAGGTGACTATCACCTCGGAAGCGTCGCCGTCGTAAAAGTCCTCCTCCCGGCCGTCGCGCTTTACGCTTAGCACCTTGCGGCAGCCCCTCGACAGCATTGCGGTGGTAAATGTGCCGTCCCTGGTGTCGATAGTCTCTGTGCGCCGGGGCTTATATGTGGCGCAGATATCCGTCACGCCGTCGTTTGCAAAGCGGGTGAACTTGTCCCGCCATACGTCCAGGCTCTGGGCGTCGTGGCCGCGGTCCAGCTGGGCAAGTGCGGATACGATGATGTCGTTCAGCGTCATACCTGCGCCACCCTTCTGCCAACGCCCCTGTAGGCCTTTACCTCCCGCTCGCCCATCACCGCCACCTGCTCGCTTCTTTGTATAAGCTCCGCAATGGACTTGGGCAGCTCTGTCTCCTCTCCCCGGCGTACCCTGAAGAACCAGCCGTTTATGCCGCCCTCCCAGTAGCCGCTGCCCTCTATGCGCATGCGCACTCGGGGCTGCTTTCTCAGCGTCTCGCCCATGTCGCCCTGTATGGCGTCTATTTCCTTATCGGTTATGTAATTCATTGTCTTTCCTCCTTGACTCTCTCAGCTTTTCTCTGCTCAAATAAAAAAGGGCCGAAGGTTTCCCCTCGGCCCCCTTGAAAGGGATATGAAACAGTACCTTCGTACTTATTTCCTGCTGTTATTTATGCGCTTACGCCGTGCTCAATGCGGATTATCCACAGCTCGTTGAGGATTTTTGCCGCATATGCCGCTACCTTTGCGCCTACGGTGGCGCGCTGATCCAGAGGATCCGAGGTTCCTGCGCTGCCGTGGGGCTTTATGATGATCTGAAGGGCTCCGCTGCCGCCCACGTCCACTATGCCGTAGGCGTCCCTGCCGAAAATAAGCGTGGAATGCACGTCGGCGCCCGCCTTGGTAGTGCCGTCTATGCTGCCCGCGTCCTCGCTGTATACTATGGCGTCGGCGGTAAGGGTGGCATTGTCGGACAGGGTGACGGTATTGGTAGCCGCGTCAAAGGAGGCTACGGTATACTCGGCGGTACCTATCTTTATCTTGTTTCCCGCAGTGGAGAGATACGCCGCCTCCGCGTCCTTGGGGCTGTTCTTGAGCACGAAGGTTTTGGATGAGCTGGTGGCGGTCTTCACCTTGTTCAGTACGCTCTGGGAGAACACCTTTGCCTCGGTGGATTCCACGAATACCACGCCGAACAGGCGGCCGATCTCGCCGGAATATATCTGCTCCGCGCAGGAGTACTTGGATACGTCCTGCCAGAGGGAATCGCTCTGAAGGTCATAGGTGGCCTCGGGGGAACAGATGCAGATGAAGTGGGGCTTTCTGCCCTCGTCGCCGAAGGGGCGCGCCTTGGCCTTTTTGAGGGTGCGCACCGCCTTGCGTATCTCAGCCACGGTCAGCTTGTCGGCGGCGGTTATCTCGCCGCGGCCGGACTTGCCGTTTGCGTATTGTACGTTGGTGCCGGCGTTCATGGCATCGCGGGTGACCCACTCCACCACGGTGCCCAGCTGCTCTCCCAGCAGCTCCGCGCTCTCGGAGATTACCTGGTCATAGCCGGTCATGTCCAGCAGGTCGGATACCTCCACGTATGCGCCGTACTGGGCCACCTCCACCTCTACGTTGCTCTGGGACAGAGCCTGGCTGGCAGGGGTAACGCCCTCCTGAAGTGCCTCCATGGCGTCGTTTGCGTCAAAGAGGTTCCACTTGCGGAATTCCACCCGCTTGCCGCTGTTCTTGGGAATAGGGCGCTTCTGGCCGTACTTGGCGTGTACAAAGCGGGTCTTGGCGCTTTCCAGCAGCTGGCGGTCGTAAAAGGTCTTGTTGAGCTTGGTGGTGCTTGCGGTGTTTGCGGTAGTGTTGATACTCATTATTTTTCTCCTTCCTTTTTATGTCTTTACAACGAAACGCGCCTGCCCTCGCTGGCGGCGCGCATCAGTCTTTCCTTTATGAGGTTGAATTCCCTGGTGGGCATGTTGGCGTAGTCCGTATCTGCGGCGGCGGGGGTATTGCCCTTTATGGGCGAGGGCAGCGCCCTGCGGGCCGCCAGCTTTTCCATCACGTCCATAGCGCCCTTTTCACGCTCCGCCTTGGCGGCGGCATCTGCGTTGCACTCGGCGGCATAAAGCCTGAGCGCCGCCTTTACCGGCATCTCCAGCAGCATCTTCACGAACCTCTCGTCCTCCAGATAGCTGTCAATTTCGCCCTCTATGCCCCCCTCCTCATAGAGGCGCATGAGGTCGTTTGCAGCTCTGGCGCTGATAGCGGCTATGCCCTTGGGCATTCCGCCCCCGTCCAGCAGCATGCTGAAGGCAGCCCCCTCGTCGAGGCCGGTATCGTCGCACACACTTTTGATGAGCATGGAGCCTATGATGTAGGCCGGGTCGTTTTCCGCAATGTCCCGGGCCATGTCCAGAATCTCCTCCTCGGTGAGTACGCCGTGCTCCTTTTCCTTTCTGAATATCATTTTTCCTCCTGAAACAAAAAAGCGGCGGTATACCGTCGCTTTTCTCTGCCCCTTTCGGCGGGCCGCCGTATTTTTCATCGCGATGATGCCTGGTGCAGGCAAAAAATAAAAGGAGATGCCGAAGCCTCTCCTTTTTGTCCCTTGCCTGTTTTTCCATCGTGTTCATTATACACCCCGCCAATCTTCGCTGTAAAGGACAGCTTCGGGGCATATTTCATGCACCAAAAGTGCAGGCGCTACTCTATGCCCGCTACCTTATAGCCCGCATCGGTCACGGCCTTGGCCAGAGCCTCGTCGGATACATCGCCCCTGAGCGTCACCTCCGCCGTGCCCGTCTCGTGACTCACCTCCGCGGTCTCAACTCCCGCCACGGCCTCCAGCGCCTTCTTTACCCTGCCGGAGCAGTGGCCGCACATCATTCCTTCTATCCTTATCGTCCTTTTCATTTTGCCTTTTCCTTTCCTATATGGAGTTTGGGTCGCCTGACGGCATGATTATACCTCAAACGGCCCATAAAACAAATATTTCTTTAAAACTTAATGAACATTTCAGCAGATTGTAATACTTTTGTGATGATTTTCGTCTCCCCGCGGGTTATAATAAGCTTGCAAGTGAGAGAAACCCTTTCAAAACCAATAACAAACCGACAATTGCTTTGGACCCCCTTCCAAAGCAATTTTTTTGTGCGTTTTATTGACTAATTGCCCTTGCCTTGTTAAAATAACCTTGCCGCGCTAAGCGGGGAGATAGCGGTGCCCTATACCTGCAATCCGCTACAGCAGGGCTGAATCCCCGTTTTGAGGCTCACCCCTGTGGGGCCGCCGCCATCGTGGGGCGTTGATCCCCGGGTCCCGTGCAACTTGCCACTGTGAACCATGTCAGGGCCGGAAGGCAGCAGCATTAAGCGGAAGCGCAGGTGTGCCGCGGGCATGCCCGGGAGTAGCAACCTGATGGCGAAAACGCCCATGGGACGTGAAGTCGAGATTCGGGTGCGCGGTATTGCAAAGCCTTCGGGTCAATGACTCTAAGGCTTTGTTAGTTTGCCTGAAAAGTGGCGTTCATCCACTTTTTCCACAGTATCGCTTTTTATAGGGTTTTGCCGTTATTTCCCGTGCGCCTCTATTTCCCGCGCAATATTTGCAAATTGTGCCACCGTAAGCTTTTCTGCGCGTATATTTCCCTCTATGCCGCAAGCTCCAAGCAGCGATTTCAGCCGTTCGTCCGATATTCCCGCGGCTCTGAGGTTGTTTGACAGAGTCTTTCTGCGCATTGCAAATGCCCTGTTCAGCAGCCACTCCAGCTCAAAAAGCTTTTCCGCGCCCTTGGCCGTAAGCTTCAGCACTACTGAGTCCACATCAGGCTGGGGGTAATACATATCCCGGGACAGCTCCATGAGCTTAGTAACCTCATAATAATACCCCGCAAGCACCGTCAGCGGCCCGTATACGCGGTCCCCCGGCTTTGCCGTGAACCGCTCCACCGCTTCCTTCTGCATCATAAGCGTCATGGCGGGTATGCTGCCGTCCGCGCCTATGGATAAAAACCTCATACAAAGCGGCGTGGTTATGTAATACGGCAGGTTCGCCGCTATATTCGCCCTGCCGCCGAGGGCCGCTATAAGCCCCGGTATATCCGCCTTTAGCGCGTCTTCGTTGATAAGCTGTACCTCGGGCAGCCTGTCCGCGATTATCTCCGCCATGCGTCTGTCTATCTCTATGGCCGCTACCATCGGGGCGCGCTTTGCCAGCTCCGCAGTCAGCGCGCCCATACCCGGGCCTATCTCTATAACCGGGCAGCGGTTTTCACAAGCAGCCTCGGCAATAGTCCTTGCCGCAGTATCGCTGGCCAAAAAATTTTGCCCCAGCGCCCTGTTGGGCGTGAGGCCGTATTTTTCAAGTTCACATTTTACTGAAGCTGTGCTCATTATTTATACCAGATAGTCACGTTGTACTTTGTTCCCCAGCGCCTCGCCTCCGATTCCGAGTTGAACCAGAGATCCAGCTGGTTCATAGGCTTTCCGGAAGAGTTGGTATATTTTCTGAATGCGCCGGTATCCCTTGCCGTGCCGTAGCCGTAGCCCCTCACATACAACTGGGTGCCGTATTTGAAGTAGTATGTGTTCACGGCTATGGTGCCCAGCTTGGGCGTCGTGCCGGTAGCTGTGCGGGTACCTGTGCAATAGGCGGTTATCTTGTCCACCTTCATGCTCTTCCAGCCGTTTACGCCGTCCTTCGGGGCTTCCTTCCAGCGCCTGGTCTCTCCCTTGAAGTTGGTCTGGTAGCGTATTTTGGTGCCGACGCGTATTATCTCATCCACGGCCTTTTCGGTGATTATCTGGTCTACGACCTCCCGGGATACCTCCACGCCGTCCTTTACGGTTATGCGCTGGGTTATCTGCTTTTTGCCGTCCTTGCCCTCTACCTCCACCTTCTTGAAGCTCTCGTACTCCCTGTCGTCCTTTTTGATTATCTCGTCGTAGTCGAGGGTCTTGTAGGATACCTTGTATGTAACATCCACGGCGGTGTGGCTTATCTTCATGCCGGGCTCAAGATCCCGGAAGGTGAGCTCCGATATCTCGTCTCCCGATTTTACGGTTACGCCCGCCTTGTCCAGCGCGTCGCCCACCGTGCCGGAGCTGAGGTACATCACCTCGGTATTGCCGCCGGACTGCACCGCTATGGGGTATGCCCTGGTTATCTCTATGGTTTCGCCGTCGGTAAGCTCCGCGTCCTTCGCTACCGACAGTGTGTCGTTCTCGTCCAGCTTCGCGCCTATTGCCGTGAGGAACTCGCCGGTATTGGTCCTCCACGTAAGGTATTGGTGAGTGCGACCGCCGTCCTTCAAATATATATTAAGCCGTCCGTCCGAGAACATGAGCGCCCATGCGAAAAAGGCCCCCGCTGCCAATACCGCGGCAATAAGGCCGATATTTGCCCAGCCGAAGCCGGGGCGGCTCGCGCTTCTCGCCTTGCGCTGCTGCGTACCTTTCCTGCGCCCCAAGAGCAATGCTGATATGGGATTTTTCTTTTTCCGTCGAACCATGGCGTTCCCTTTCTTTAGTCAGTTTATTTTATCAGTACATCTCGATGCTGTCAAATTTACCTGTGTAAACTTTTATTGTCAGCCGTTTACATATGATTATCCCCAAGCTATAATTTTGTTATAATCAATTATTTATTCAACACGGGAGCGAAAGAGAAGCAGGGTTGAAAAGAGCTTTAAGCATAATTCTGATATGGGCCAGCTGCCTTTGCCTGCTGCCGGGCTGTACCGGCTCAAGCGGCAAGCAGGTGTGTCTTGATTTTTTGTCTAAAATATCCTCCGGCGACTATGAGGGGGCATACAGCCTTCTGGACGGCGCCGTAACCTTCATTCCTGACGAGACTGCCGGCGTGGACCCTTCCAAGCCCATAGACCCCAATGAAAAGCCTGACTATGTGACTTTGGCCAAGCTTGAGCCCAACCGCGAATCAGAAGAGCTCATAAGCAAAAATCAGTTTATCGCCAAATACATGAACATATTCGATGCGCTGGAGATAACCTCCGTACTGTACGAGAATATCCAAGTCAACGAGGGCGAGGTATTCACCATAGTCAACTTCACCGCTACATATTCCTCTCCCCTTTTGGGCGACGTATCCGGCGAGCATCGCATGGTAGCCATAAAGTCCCGCAACAGGTGGTTCATAGAGTGGTCGCCAAATCTCATATTTCCCGAGATGGAATGGGGCGATACAGTCCGCGTGGCCCGCATAAGCGCAAAGCGGGGCGAGATAATGGCCGACGGGCATGTATTGGCCACCACTGAAGGAAAAATATCCGTCTATGCCATGCCGGACAGGCTGAACGACACCAATCGCGACTACTTCTACAACAAGTGCTCCTCCCTCCTCGGCATGACCAGGGAGGCCATAGACAAAAAGCTGAATAAGGCCTACGACGGCGTTGCCGTGCTCAAGCAGTTCTATCAGGGCGAATTCCCAGAATACCTTGAAACTCAGCTTCTCGAAATAGAAGGCATAGGCATAGATTACGGCAACTACGGCTCGGTACGCTCTTATCCCGAGGAGGACATGCTGTCCCATACCTTAGGCTATGTGGGCATAGTCAGCGCCGGCAGCGATGAAGATCTGGAGGCCAGGCTCAAGGAGCTGAACGAGGGCCGGGATGCCGAGAACGGCCTGTATACCTCGGATTCCTACGTTGGCCGCAACGGTTTGGAGGCCAAATACGAAAAAGAGCTGAGAGGCAATGACGGCTACCATATATACATTTGCACCTCTCAGGGCACCAACCGCCGCACACTGTACACCAAGCCCGCCGAGGACGGACTGGACCTTCAGCTCACGATTGACTACAAGCTGCAAAAACGGCTGGACTTCGTGCTGGACAGCGTGCTTTTCGGTGAGACTACCGCAGGCGCGGTAGTGGTCATGAACCCCAAGACCGGCGCCATAGAGGCAATGTCCTCCTGGCCGGGTTACGACCTGAACGCCTTTGCCAAGGGCATAAGCTCCGCAGACTACGCGGAGCTGTTGAGCAAGGCCAACAAGCCTCTTTATAACCGTCTTACTCAGGGCCTTTACCCTCCCGGCTCGGTATTGAAGGCGTTTACCGCCGTAGCTGCGCTGCAAAGCGGCACGTTGGATGAAAACTACGTCTTCACCGGCGAGATCGTGGATGACTACTGGCTGCCTACCGACTATGGCACCTGGCTCGGCAGCAAAATAAAGCGCACTCAGGTCAAGTATGGCCGTCTAAGTCCCCTCAACATGCGCAGCGCCATAGTGCATTCCGATAACATTTACTTTGCCAACGCCGCGCTGCTCATGGGCTGGGACAACTATACCAGCTACATGAAGAGCATAGGCTTTGGCGATACCATGCCCTTTGACCTGAACGTGGCCCAATCGCAGCTGTACAACGACGATACCGAGCTTACCCTCATGCTTCTTGCGGACAGCGGCTACGGCCAGGGCGAAATACTGACTACCCCCCTGCAGATGGCCACAATGTTCTGCGCCTTTGCCAACGGCGGCAATATAATGCAGCCCTATATAGTGGACGGCCTGTATGAAACCGAGGGCATAAAATACAACAACGTCTCCAGGGCCAGCCCCAAAGTATGGAAGGGCGGCGTAATAGAGCAGCATTCGCTGGATGTGATAGTGCCTTACCTCAAGGACGTGGTTGACCACAACCTCAACGGCACCGGCCGTTCCCTGAAGGTGACCTCCGTCACCGTGGCCGCAAAGACCGGTACTGCCGAAATAGGCAACGACAAGAGCCGCCAGATATCCTGGTTTGCCGGCTTCCGCTGCAATACGGAGGACAAGGACGCGCGCCTGGTGCTGGTCATGCTGGAGGTGCCTACCACCGACGAATACGCCTCTTTGAAGTTCGATATTGCCCGCGAGATGCTCAAAATGAGCGCTTCGCGATAATAATATCCCAAGCAAAAAAGGGCGGGTAGATCGCCCTTTTTGTAGTTTCTCTATGAATATTCCGCCATTATGGTCTCTATCACGTTTATCCATTCGGCTTCGCTCAGCGTACCCGCATACTTTGCTATCATCTTGCCCGAGCTGTCGAAAATATGCGTGCTGGGCATATACGAAACATAGCGCAGCAGTGCCTCGGTGGCCACTATCTGAGGGTAGCCGGCGCCGGTGGAGGCTATGTAGTCCTTCGCGTCGCTGCAGGTCTGCCCGTTAAGGCCGTATACGTCGGCGCATATACCTAAGAACTGCACTCCGGTGTTCCTGTATTCTTTATATAGATTTGCGAGACGTCCCATCTCGTCCACGCATATACCTCATGTGGTGGACCATACGTTTACAAGCGTTATGGTCCCGCCGGAAAAATAGCTTTGGCTCAGCTTTCCGCCGTCTATCCTGTCCGTCTCGAATTCCGTGACCTTTGTGCCGCTTGCCTTTTTTATATCGACCTCGGTATATTCCTTGGCGTGGGGGGTCTTGGCGGAGGCCTTTTTTTCCTCGCCGCCCTTGGGCTTTTCCTTTTCCTTTTCCTTTTCTTTTTCCTGTTCCTTTTCCTTGGCCTCGTCCTTTTTCTTTGTTTCCTCCGGGGTGTTTACGGGCCTATGGGTCTTTTCCGGCGCGGGCGTGGCCTCAGGCGTGGGCACGGGGGTGACTATCGGCTCCACCGTGGGCGCGGTGAGCATGACGAAGGTGGCATCCGCCTCCGCCCTTTTCGCGCACCCGCATGCAGCGGCCATCCCTATCAACGCCAGCACCAGCGCCGCCGCTCTTTTGCAAAACCTGTTTATCATAGCAAAAGTATAATTTGACAGTATAACGCCTGTCAATAAAATAAACTGTTAAGAAGCGCCAAAGCTGCGTGACGAATGCGCCGTAAGTGCGGCTTTCCTTTGCTTCGCCGATTTTGGCATAAAAAGAGGACGGATCATGCTCCGTCCTTAAATCAATCGGCTTTTTGTCTTTGCTTTGTAAATATTGCTTTAAGTCCTCTTCAAGGCATCTATAATCTGCTCGTCCGTCCATTCCGGGAAGTCCTTGCGCCACCCCTGGATCAGATACTGTGACAGCTTGTCCTGATACTCCGGCATTTCCTCCGGCTTGAGCTTGGTTTCCGTTTTGGTTTCAGTGTTCTGCTCCATTTGACTGTCCTCCTAAGCATATCTCTCCCCATCACGCGCCCTCTTATGCTTGCTTATGCCGCCATTATACCATTCTCACAGTATAGTGGCAAAAAAAGAAGAGACGGTAGTAAGGAAAAATGAAAGTTGTACAATAAAAGAATGACGAAGCATAAGCGAAGTCTTGTGCAAATATTAAGTATAAAATAAGACTACTTTGCGGTAGTCTCATCAATTTTACTAATCCATTCCTTTAATACCATATTTATATACTGACTGAATGACCTGTCATCATCTTCTGCCAAGTCCTTTAGTTTTTTGATTATATCTGAATCAAGAGTAATGCTGACCTTTTCTTTTAATGGCTTCATTCAATCACCCACCTTTCTAATTAGAATACCGTATTGTGCTATAAAATATTGAAAAGTAGTATAAAGAATGATAAAGTAGTATCAGCTTCGGAATATGATCTATAATTGAAAAAATGGAGGTAGCTTATGAAACGTGGCATATCTATTGTTCTTGTTGTGATCTTTATATTGGTGGTTGTGAGTGGTTGCGGTGACGATGGTAAGATTCGTGTACCAAAATCCGCATCTGAATGTAAAGGCAAAGATTATTTGGATGTGAAAGCTCTATTCGAATCCGCCGGTTTTACAAATGTCAACGCAAGAGCTATTGAAGACTTGGTAACTGGCTGGATTACTAAAGACGGTTCAGTTGAACGGGTGAGCATCAATGGCGATGACGACTTTGGCAGCTCATCAAAATTCGATCCTGCTGTGGAAGTTGTAGTTATGTATCATACTTTTCCCCCGAAATCCGATCCAACGCCTACACCGATTGTCGAAAAAGAGGAAGAAACCAATGAAACAGCTAATGAGACAGTACAGGAATCTGTAGATGTGGAGAGTACGGAAGAAGAAATCGTAGAAGAGCAAAAAACCGATAAAACAATTAATGAAACTACACAGAAGTCCGAAGGCGATGAATATTCCGATGCAAAATCAGGAGATATAGCGTATCAAGCCGTTAAAAAATACGGAGAAATGGTTTTTAAATACGGTATCAAATACAATATAATGTCGCCGGATACCCAGAGAGAGTACGAAGGTAATGGCATTTGGCACATTCGTATAGCAGCAAAGTGTACGAATGAATACGGAGCGGTGCGAAATAGCATAATTGATGCGCGAGTAGACTTCAATAAAGAATCAGTGATCGAATTTAACGTTGAGTAGATCGTGTGAGGTTACAATGTCAAAGAACAACAAACAAGGTTGCTTTATGACTCTTTTAGACTTCATTTTGGTACTTTTAACAGGCGGTTTATGGCTGATTTGGATACTGATTAAGTACCTCAGAAGCAATAGCTGAGCTCAGCATTCATCAAAGACAAATAAAAACACCATGCGTTGCATCGTGCTTTTATTTGGTATCCGGCTACCTCTTTCCCCGGCCTCTGCGCACATGGTCGCTGTGCGTTGCGGCGAATCCGCTTCCTTCAGCTCCCTGTGCTTGAGCAGCTCCGATTCGCTCCTCCGCCCACCGGGCGCGCTCATCTCCGTTGTGTCGCCAGCCAAGCGCAAGCGCAGGGCTGAGTTAGACTCAGGAAACAGTAATCGCTGTACATGAAACAAAAGAGACTGACGGGTGTCAGTCTCTTTTGTTTGGTATCCGGCGGCTACCTATTTTCCCGCCCGAGGCTCCCACAGTGCGGCAAGGTCGTTCAG
>OKSC01000473.1_pt1 | contig 46474 bp, 37 predicted proteins | sample 1601161 | NCBI WGS metagenome assembly OKSC01 (sample SAMEA3541552, study PRJEB24748) | human gut metagenome | biome: human gut; feature: human-associated habitat; material: faeces | place: China | collected 2012 | reverse complement strand
GGTTGCCGGAAACTTTGACGAAGAGGCATTTTGTGATTTTCTGGAGGATAAATTCAGCTCCATGGCAGCTTCCAAGGAATGTCCGGAACTGGGACCGAACGAGCACGAGAGAAGTTTCAAAGTAATGGTAAAAGACATTCAGCAGTCTCACATCTGCCTTGCCGCGAAGGGTCTTCCGCTTAGCGACAAGCGAATCTACGCTTTTCAGGTACTGAACAATATCATGGGCGGAAGCATGAGTTCAAGGCTCTTCCAAAACATACGAGAAGAAAAAGGTCTTGCATACAGCGTTTACTCCGTTTCCAGTTCTTTCTCCTCAGATGGATATTACCTGATTTATGCGGGTGTGGGTCACGATAAAATCAGACATGCGCTTGCCGGAATCGAAGAAGAATTGATGATTCTGAAAAGAGACGGTGTTACACAGGACGAACTTTCCATGTCGAAAGAACAGCTCAAGAGCAGTTTTATTTTCGGTCAGGAAAATGTTGCAAGCAGAATGTTTGCAAACGGCAAAAATGTCACTCTCCTCGACAGAGTCTATACTCCGGAGGAGATTATATCGGAAATTGACAGCGTCAGCCTTGAGGATATCGACGAAGTTAAGATGCTTATATGCGACCCGCATCGTTACACGGGAGTTGCGGTTACAGATAAGAGATTTGATTGGAGCAGAGCATGGAAATAAGGATTGTAAGCAAAGGCGGCGCCCTTCCTGCGTATGCAACCGAAGGATCTTCGGGTGCGGATTTGAGGGCCTATATCGAAGAGCCGATTACCTTGATGCCGGGCGAAAGGCGACTTGTGCCAACGGGGCTTTTCGTTGAAATTCCGCAAGGCGTTGAGGCACAGATCAGAGCACGCTCCGGTCTTGCCATAAAGCACGGAATCGGTCTGGTAAACGGAGTCGGCACGGTGGACAGCGACTACAGGGGCGAATGGAACATTCCTCTGATTAACTGGGGGCAGGAACCATACACGATACATAGCGGTGACAGAATCGCGCAGGTGATTTTTTCACGATACGAAAAAGCGGATTTCGTTTCGGTTTCCCAAATAAGCGAAACGGAGCGGGGAGCAGGCGGATTCGGACATACGGGTATTAAATAGAAGGGTTTGTTTAAGGCGAGGTAGAAAATGAACTCAACTCTCAAAAAAACGCTTATCATTTCCGCGGCGGCATTGGCGGCTGCCGCTGTTGCCGTGGCGGCGGTCCTGTTTATTTTAAAGGCGGGATCGCACGCGGCTGACGCACGGCTTGACAATCCTCCGTCGTCATCCTCCTCCGCGGTACAGGCGGTGAGCTCAGAGCCACCTGCCCCGGTCGATAACGGTATACGCCTGGTTATATCATCCCCCGAAAAATCCGTTATAAGCGTGACCGCGCCGGAATTTACTTTCTCCGGCACATCCGACAGGGAAGAGCCGCTGACCGTAAACGGAACGGCGATTGAGCGCACAGAGGACGGATCGTTTACATACAGCGCCAACCTCAATGTCGGCAAAAATGTTTTTACGTTTGAGCATAAGGGCGAGACCAAAACCTACACGGTCAATTACAGATATGTTATAATTGAAAGCTATTCGCCTTCAAAGGTGCAGACCTATCCGAGCGGAGCTACCCTTGTAGTAAATGTTAAGGCGCGCCGCGGCAGCAGTGTGACCGCCGCATTCAACGGTAAAACAATCACGCTTACCGCCGCCGACAACAGCAACGATGAAAAATCCGATTTTATTTCCTTCAACGGCGTTTTCGAGCTGCCGAAGGATAACGCGCAGGATATAAATCTCGGAAAAATTGTGTTTAAGGCAACGCACGCCGGCAAAAGCGAAAGCTTTTCATCGGGCGCCATAACCTGCAAAAAAAGCGATGTTATAGTGGATTACGACCCGAAGGCGACTCCGACCGGCGGAAGATATATGAATGTCGGCTCGGGCTATATTGCCGAAATAGTGGGCGAAACCGCTGAGACCTTTGACGGCAATGTTTCCGCCGCGTCCCTTAAAAACGGCTCGGTTGACTGGTCAAGACCCACCAACAATTATCTGCCGTGCGGAACGGTGGATTATTCATCACCCAATCCGGTTATTTACGAAAGCGGCTCGGTCAAAAACGAATATGTAACCCTGCGGGCGGGCTACCGTGTTTACAAGCAGACCCGCGATAAGCCGAATACAGGCTACAAGACGATAACAAAGCAGTATATAGGCACACTGCCGGATCATAACGAAATCAAGGCGGCGGTAATTGAAAACGGCGATACGCACACCGTGCTGACGGTGAATACGGATTGGAAGGCACCCTTCTATTTCGATCTTCTGCCGCAGGCGTATGCTAATCCGTCAACACAGAATTACAATGTGTCAAGCGTTACATTCAGATATATAGATATTACCTTCTGCTATGCGACGGTGTTTGAGGGTGAAATTGCAATACCCGAGGACAATCCGCTGTTTGAAAGAGCGGAGGTTATCAAAAATATGAATGCCGGCGGCACGGCAGTGCGCGATTATACCCTGCGGCTTTTCCTTAAAAAGCAGGGGGCATTTTACGGCTGGGACTGTGCCTATAATAAGGACGGACAGCTGGTATTTACTTTCCTGAATCCGAGGAAGATTACCGCTGCCGATAACGAATACGGCTTTAATCTGAACGGCGCGAAGATACTTATAGATGTAGGTCACGGCGGAAGGGACGGCGGAGCTGCGGGGCTCGGAAGCTTTGCAAACAGCTATTGCGAAAAGGTTGCAAATCTTAAGCTTGCCGAAAAAATAAAGGCAGAGCTTGAAAAAACCGGAGCCAAGGTGATAATGACCAGAACCGGAGATACCACAAGCTCAACCTTCGATAAAATCTCGATTCTAAAGCGCGAAAAACCGGATTACTGCATTGCGGTGCACCATAATTCCTCTGTGAACGGGGGAGCGAAGGGCTTCGGTGCGTATTATTCAAACGCGTTTTCCAAAAAGCCGTCGGAGTTTGTTTTGGCGCAGACCAAAGCCACGCCGCTTTATTCGGATTTTATATTCAACTGGCACTATTACTTTATGTGCCGCATAACCACATGCCCCGTAGTGCTTACGGAAAACGGATTTATGTCCAATTCCTCGGACTTTTCTATAATTAGAAACGACGCCAAAAATACCGAAAAGGCAAAGGCGATAACCCGCGGAATAGTGGATCATTTCCGCTCGATACAATAACAGATACCGGATTCCGAAGGTTTAATATCAACAGCCCCTATGCCATGACTTTGCCGTGACATAGGGGCTGTTGCAGACTTGATTCAATTCAAAATTTTAATATCCGTACCGTAATTGAGATTTTGTATTTCCGATATCTAAATTGCCGACTCGTCCTCCCGCATATCGTCAAGCGCATACTTACAGCACTGCAAAACCAATAAATTAAAAGAAATGCCGTTTTCCGCCGCCGTTTTGTTGAGCTTTTCAAAAAGCGGCTCGGTAAAACGCACGGTGCGCGGAATATTTGCACTTTTAAGCTCATTATCTATCTTAAACACATTATCACCCTTAACCAATATTATACCCATTTATGGTTTCAGTTATATAACCTTAAGTGATTGCATTTATGGTTATATTGATATATAATAATCAACGGTGATAAAAATGATGTGCGAAAACGAATTTTATTTGTTTCGGTATGCCTATAAGCTTATGTTTTCTGCACCGAAGCTAATCCTGTTCGTCTGCCTTAAGGGTATTGTATTCGTTCGCTATGCCGAACCAGGTGTTAAAGCCCACAAGTCCGCTTTGCGGCAGACCGAAAAGGCGCTGAAAGGTATAGACCGCGTCGCGCGTCTGCGTGCCGTAATAACCGGTTACGGGAATTTCTGGGATTTCCGGATACACCCTGCCTATATAGGAAAGATAGGTCTGAATATCGTTGACGCTTTCCCCCTGTGAGCCTACGCTTAAAATATATCCGGGATATATCTTGGCAAGCCCGTTTTCATAGCCTGCGGGCAGCGACTGTACGCTTGCGCGGTATTCGCGGTTCAGAATGTTCCAAAGCGCCGCGTTTGCCCTTCCGGTCACGGGCAGACCGTAGAAGCGCTGAAAATTTTCAACCGCCTGAACCGTTGCGGGGTCGAACACGCCGGTTACCGTTATCGGGTCGAGCTCGGGATTCAGGTATGCTATGACATCCATATAATATTGCAGCGCCCTGACGGGGATTCCCTCCATTCCCGCGGAAAGCTCGGGCGCGTAGGGAAGAGACGCCTCTCCGACGGTTATGCCCTCGCTTGTAAGCTCGGAAAGCTGCTTTACACCGTTATAATATCTTTTTATTCTGTACCAGGTGGCTTTATCCACCTCGCCCGATACCGGCAGGGAGAATATGCGCTGAAACTCCCGCACGGCATCCTCGGTATCCACCCCGAAAAAACCGTTTTCAAGGCGGATTTTCGGTATTGCCGGGTAATTCTGAGCTATGCGGTTAAGCTCGGTCTGTATCACCTTTACGCTGTTTGAATCGTCTCCGGGGCGGAGCGGCTCGCCGGGATACGATTCGCCGACCGAATCAACAGGCGTATCGGTAAGAATCCGAATATCGTCGCCGTAAAAGCTTTTCAGTATTTCAAGGGGTGACAGTCCCTGCTCCGCAAGCGGAACGGTTCCCCACTGCGACAGCCCCGCGCATGTAGAGGTGGTGCCGTTGCAGAACTGTGTGAAAAGCGGCTGAATGCTGCCTTCTCTCACCACATATTCATCGAATATTTCGTCCACAATATCGTTTATGTTTTCAAAGATATCCCTATCCGGAACAAACGCCTGATCGTATCTTGTGGAATTGGTTATGTCAAAGTCATACCCGCGCGAGCGGTACCATTCCGTGTAAATTCGATTCAGCACAAAGCTTATAATGGCGTAAATATTGGCGCGGAGCGCGTTTTCGGGCCAGGTAGGGTAAATTTCGCTTGAGGCGACATTTTTAATGTAATCAACAAACGGCACCACCACGTTTTGTGCAGCAGAATCGGGCGCGCCCAAATGCACCGTCACGGTTTCGGGTATTACCGGGGCTGTTATGTTCGGCATAATATTCCCTCCTTAAAGCTCAAACGATGAAAATTCGTTAAAGATTATCGGGTCGGTTCTGCCGCCCGCAACTGCCTTCGGCAGCATATCGGATCTCTGCACCGAGGCTATTCCCGAAAATACGGGTATGTTCAGATGTATGTTGTCAAGAAAGCCGTCGGCCGAAATCAGCAGATTGTAAAGTGTATACGGCAGGGCGGGCGCGCCCGATGTCATTGAAAGCGATTTCGGAGGCGCATCCAGCAAAAAAACGCGCGTTTTGCCGCTTTCGTCGGTTACGGCGCTGTCCAGAACCGTCATGCTGTCGGGCGAGCCTGTGAAAACCGTCACCCTGGCGCCCCTGACCGGGTAAATATTCGCAACCGAAGTGACATTTGCGGAAAGTCTGCCCTTTTCCGGTGCGGCGGCGGTTGTCTCTTCCGCGGCTGACGAGCCGTATTTTTTCAGCATATCGTTTTTGTATTTTTCTATTAAGGATCTATCCATGCATTATCACCCCGTTGATATTTTATGCAGTGGTTGAAAAATAGGTTCTTATGGTATATAATTGCATTTAAGGAGTTGATTTGCGAATGATAACTTTAAAGAACAGCATGATGACGGTTGATATCGACACTAACGGCGCGGAGATAAGGCGCATAACCGTAAACGGAGAGGACAGACTTTGGAACGGAGACCCTACAGTATGGCATGGCACCGCACCTGTGCTTTTCCCGATGTGCGGAGGGCTGCGTGACGATAAATTTACACACTGCGGAAAGGAATATACCCTCCAAAAGCATGGGTTTGCAAGAAAAATGAATTTCGAGGTTGAAAGTGAAACAGAAACCTCAGCGGTGCTTTTGCTCAAAAGCAATGAGGAGACCTTAAAGCAGTTTCCGTGGGAATTTGAATTCAGGGTGAAATTTGCGCTTGACTGCGGCAGAATCGCCGTGACCTACGATGTGAAGAACCTGTCGGACGATACCATGTATATGTCCTTCGGAGCGCACGAGGCTTACGCCTGCCCGGAGGGAATCGAGCAGTACGATGTTATATTTGAGCGCGAGGAAACGCTGAATGCCTGGAATCTTAACGGCAATCTGCTTGACGGCAAATTGACGCCTGTGCTTAAGGAAAGCAGAATTCTGCCGCTTTATAACAGATATTTTGATGTTGACGCGTTGGTCTTCAAGGATATTAAGTCACGCTTTGTAACACTCAGAAACCGCGTTACGGGCAAGAGCGTAAGCCTTGATTTTACCGGCTTTGAGTATTTTCTTTTGTGGACAAAGCCGGGAGCGGGCTACGTTTGTTTAGAACCGTGGAACGGGATAACCCCGCTTGAGAATTCAAGCTATGAGTTAAGCGAGAAGGAAGGCATAACCTCGGTAGAGCCGGGCTGCAGCTATGCGCTGACTCATAAAATTTATTTTTAAAAAAATAAAGACAAATCTTAAGTTATGGTGTATAATAAATTTATTATGCAATAAGGAGCGGTTTTTTCAATGTGTGGCTTTACCGGCTTTACCAATTATATAAAGGATGACGGCACGGTGCTCGGGCGTATGATGGACAGAATCGTACACAGAGGGCCTGACGCGTCGGGTCAGTTTGTGGATACCGATATTGCGCTCGGCTTCAGACGGCTCAGTATTATCGACCTTGCAGAGGGCGGTCAGCCTATGTTTAATGAGGATAAGTCCCTGGTGCTTGTCTTCAACGGCGAGATATATAACTTCAAGGAGCTGCGCGCAGAGCTGCTCGAAAAGGGGCATGTATTTGCGAATAATTCCGACAGCGAGGTGCTGCTGCACGGCTTTGAGGAATGGGGCGAAAGCATGGTGCCGAGGCTTCGCGGAATGTTTGCGTTCGTTATTTTCGACCGCCGCGACCGCTCGCTTTTTGCCGCACGCGATATGTTCGGCATAAAGCCGTTTTACTATACCTTTATGGGCGAAAGCTTTATTTTCGGCTCAGAGATAAAGTCGTTTTTGGAGCACCCTGATTTTAAAAAGGAATTAAACGAGGAGGCTCTGGCGCACTACCTTTCGTTCCAGTATTCCCCTACCGAGGAAACATTCTTCAAGGGCGTTTACAAGCTGCCGCCCGCGCATTACTTTACCTTTAAAAACGGCGAAATGAAGAAAACGCGCTATTTCAAGCCCGATTTTAATGCACAGGACGGCGTGCTCGAATATTTTGCCGACCTTACAGATAAGGCTGTGCGCGAATCGGTTGCGGCGCATAAGATAGCCGATGTTGAGGTTGGCTCCTTCCTTTCAAGCGGTATTGATTCAAGCTATATTGCCGAGGCGGCATGTGTTGATAAAACCTTTACCGTCGGCTTTGAAAGCCCTGACGGAGACCGCTACAATGAAATACACTTCGCAAAGAAATTTGCCGATACAATAGGTGTTGAGAATATCTCCAAAATTATAACTCCGGAGGAATACTGGGGCACCTTTCCGAAAATTCAGTACCATATGGACGAGCCGCTTGCCGACCCTGCCGCAATAGCGCTTTACTTTGTAAGTCAGCTTGCAAGCAAATATGTGAAGGTGGTAATGTCGGGCGAGGGAGCGGACGAGCTTTTCGGCGGCTACCGTATTTATCAAGAGCCGATAACTCTTACCGCCTACGATAAGCTGCCCTTCGGTATTCGCCGCGTTATTTCAAAAATCTGCGAGCATTTGCCGCAGAAGCACGGCATAAACTACCTTGTGCGCCGCGGCAAAACGATTGAGGAGCGGTTTATAGGCAATGCCTCAATTTTCGGCGTCAAGGAGCGAAACGCGCTGCTTAAAAGTGAGGCCGCGAAAAAAGCCGCAGCTCCGCAGGCGCTTTGCGCTAAGTTTTATGACGAGGTTAAAGACAAGGACGATATTACCAAAATGCAGTACCTCGATATAAATATGTGGCTTATGGGGGATATTCTTCTTAAGGCCGACAAAACAAGTATGGCGAATTCGCTTGAGCTGCGTGTACCCTTCCTTGATAAAAAGGTTATGGAGCTGGCGGAGACCATACCGCTTAACTGCAGGGTAAGCACCAAGACCACAAAATTAGCGCTGAGAAAAGCCGCAGAGAAAACCCTGCCGAAATTAACTGCCGAAAAGGATAAGCTGGGCTTCCCCGTGCCGATAAGGGTATGGCTTAAGGAGGATAAATACTATAACACGGTAAAGGAGGAATTTACGGGAGAAATTGCCGATAAATTCTTTAATACCGAAAAGCTGGTCGCACTGCTTGATAACCACCGCGCGGGCAAGGCGGATAACAGCCGCAAGATATGGACGGTATACACATTTATAATTTGGTATAAGCAGTATTTTACGGAGGCTTAAATTTGAATTGCAGGGAGCGGAAATTTTCCGCTCCCTGTGAGTTTTTTGCCGCTTTTTGCGTGTAATAGGTGAAAAGCTTTTCAAAGGGGGACGGTCATACGGACAGCGGAGCCTTTAATTACCGACGTTTCCGCGACGGCGGGGATGAAAACGGATTGGTCGAAATAATAAAAGAATACAAGGACGGGCTGATTTTTTACCTAAACAGCATTGTCGGCAATATTCATACCGCCGAAGAGCTGGCGGAGGATACCTTCGTGCTGCTCGGCACCAAAAAGCCGCGCGATAAGGGTACGGGCTCGTTTAAGACCTGGCTTTATACCATAGGGCGTAACATTGCGATTGACAGTCTTCGCCGAAGGCGCAAATGCGAGCTGTCGGAAGCGGAATATGCGGACATTTCCGCAGATGAGGCAAGTCTTGAGGACTCCTACCTTCTCGAGGAACGCAAAATTACCGTTCACAGAGCTTTAAACAGCCTGAAACCGGAATACCGCCAGGTGCTGTGGCTTATGTATTTTGAGGATCTTTCCGCTAAAGAAACCGCTTGTATTATGAAAAAGAGCGCCCACGGCATAGAAACGCTCGTATACCGCGCCCGAAAATCACTCAAACTCACACTTGAAACGGAGGGCTTTATTTATGAAGAGCTGTAACGAAATGGCGGAAAGCGTATTTACGCGCATAAACGAATACGAAACGGCAAAAAGGCGAAAAAAGAAAATAATTTTAAGCACGGCGGTGCCTGCCTGTTTACTGTGTGCCGCGGTCATCGCAGGCGTTGCGATACACGGCGCGGGCGCAGGGAGGACGCCTGCGACTCCCAAAAGCAGCCTGCGAGAAAACAGCGGAAACGCAGTCTCCTCCTCGGAGGTCTCATCCGATTCGGAAGGCAAAAAATTTGCATATCTTGACGACGATATGCTCGGCGTGGTTTATATTAACGGAATCGAGTATGTGCAGAGCTTTGCTGATTTCGTAATCGACGAGGCTTTCACCGCCGACAAATTAATAGGCGACGCGCGCGATTATGACGGGACATACAGGGACAGCGATATGACGGCGCTGCTTTACAGCGTGAAGGAAAGTAAAAACGCGCTGATTTTAAAGCTGGGAAACGGCGGAACAATATTGCTTGGAAGAAGCGGCGAGCTTTGCGTTAACGGAAGGGACTACCGCTTTTACGGATATGGAGACGGCAGCAAAAAAAAAGAAAAACGCATCGGCAGTGCGAAGCGTTATATAATTGAGGTGCCGAGCAGGCAAAGCTTTGCAGAGCCGGACGATGAAATATGGACTGTGAGCGGAAACGCAGACGAGCTTTTGCTTATAAAACCGAATGGAACGCAGGTTATTTATTGCGTCGGACAAAAAATTAAATAATGTCTACTGAATAATTGCATTGGCAAATGCAATTATATAAAATCGAGTTAAAATCTCGATTTTATGGGTCAAAACCTTTGTTTTGACCGTCAGTATCCATTGATTGTCGCCTGATTTTAAAAAGAATCAAAATGTGATTCTTTTTAAAGTGCAAGGTTTTTTCGCAAAATTGCGCAAAAACCTTGCACCTGAACAATTCAAAAGTTTACACCTACATGCTCGGGTTAAGGTACTTTTGAATTGTTCAGCAGGCATTAAATAGAGCATTTTTAAAAACCGCCGTTTCGACTGTATTTCGGCGGTTTTTTTGTGTGATTTTTTTCGGTTCGATTTACATAATCCGCTGCTGTGGTTTTATTGCAGAGCCTCGGTTATCCAACTTATTAACAAAGTTATCCACCGAATACGGGTGTTAAAGCCCGAACAATCGCCTTAAACAATGTGGATTAGTGGATATCACGGTGTATAAGTCGAATTACAGCAAGGTTGTCTGAGTTTACATAATGCCAAGTTTGCAAAAAAATGTCAGCGAAAACGGTTTTCTCTCGGGGGTTCGTTTTTTACGGCTTTTATCAGCTCGCTGCGCGTGTTAAGCTCGGGATTTTTCAAAACCGAGCGGCGCAGCTTTTCAAGCGTTTCTCCGATTGCTCTGCCGCTTATTCCGCATTTTTTCAAATCCTTGCCGCCGATTTTAAGATCGGAAATTCTGTAGGGCTCGCCGTTTTTTATTATTTCCGTAAGCATATCCCGCGCGGCTGCGCAGTCTTTGCCGTAAGCCGACCTATAATCGAAATAATTTTCTGCGGAAGGGGGCGAGGTCAAATAAAGCATTTCTTTAATTTCGGGCTTTGTTTTCGGAAAGGGCATATTAAGAAGCGTGAGCATATCCTGCGCGGCTTTTTTGGTTTTGTTCGGCACTCTCAAAAAGTCCAGTGCGGCTGTAACCTCCGCCCCGCCCGAATAAAGAAAGGCAAAAAGCTTTGTATCGGCAGAGTCTAAAAGCGGTAATATGCCGTAATCGGGGGAGGTATTAACCCCTAAAAAGCCAAGCCCGCCTATATCGGTCAGCGGCTTTAATGCGGCGGGGTTTTTGCCGCAAAGGGTTTTTAAAAGCTCGGAATAAATTCGCTCCGTACTTACGCTTTTAAGCGTGGGTGCATACTCCAAAGCCGCTTTAAGGGTTTTTTCTTCTATGTCAAAGCCCAAAACAGAGGAGAAACGGAAAAGCCGCATAATTCTCAGCGCGTCCTCATAAAATCGGCGCCCCGGCTCGCCCACAGCGCGCAAAATTCGGTTTCGTATATCTTGCTTGCCGCCGAAAAAGTCCTTTAAGCCGTCCTTTTGATTATATGCCATTGCATTTACGGTAAAATCACGGCGGGCAAGGTCTTCGCGCAGGCTCTTTACAAAAATTACGCTGTCGGGGCGGCGGTGGTCGCGGTATTCGCCGTCTGTCCTGTAGGTAGTTACTTCGTTCGGCACACCGTTTATAATAACCGTAACCGTGCCGTGTTTTATGCCCGTGGGCACCGTCTTTTCAAAGAGGGACATAACCGTCTCGGGCTCTGCAGAGGTGGTAATATCGAAATCGTGCGGGGTATCGCCGTTCAGCATATCGCGCACGCAGCCGCCCACGGCGAACGCTTCATAGCCGTTTTTTTGCAGAGTTTCAATAATATATTCGGTGTCACTCGGTAAAAATAACATAATTTTTATTTTCCTTTCAAAAAAGGGTTTATTTTTTTGCCGTTTAGCAATATAATAAGAAGTAATAATGTTTTTAAGGAGACCGATTATGAAGCAGCTTCGTGATGAGGATAAGATCATAACACAGGTAAAGCATATTCATATGATAGGCATAGGCGGCAGCGGAATGTGCCCGCTTGCCGAAATACTGCACGGTAAGGGGTACTTCCTTACCGGGTCGGATAATAACGAAAGCGACCCGCTTACAAGAATCAAAAACCTCGGCATAAAGGTTTATATGGGGCACAGGGCTGAAAACATAAAGGGAGCGGAGCTTGTGGTGTACTCCGCCGCAATAGCCGCCGATAACCCCGAGCTTTGCGCCGCGCGCGAGCAGGGTATACCCACAATGGAGCGCTCGCATATGTTAGGGGCGCTTACCCGTCATTTCGATAATGTCATAGGCGTATGCGGCACGCACGGCAAAACCACCGTCACCTCTATGATAACACAAATTTTAATTTTAAACAAGATGGATCCTACCGCAGTTATAGGCGGGAAGCTGCCGCTTATAAATTCAAACGGTATTTCGGGCAAATCGGAAACAATGGTTTGCGAGTCCTGCGAGTTTGTTGATACCTTTTTGCAGCTCTCACCCGATATTGCGGTGCTGCTTAATATTGATAACGACCATCTTGATTATTTCAAAACTATGGAGAATATGACCCTTTCCTTCCATAAGTTTTTGAAAATGGCGAAAACGGCGTATATAAACGGGGACGACAGCCGCGTTTTAACCGCCGCTGAAAATATTGATGCTGATATTATTACTTTCGGCTTCGGGGCGGACAATTTTTACCGTGCCGAAAATATAGAAAGCCGCAAGCGCGGTTTTGCGTTTGACGTGGTAAAGAATAACGAAAAGATAATAAATATTGAAATGCATATACCGGGCAGGCACAATGTTTTAAACGGGCTTGCCGCGTTTGCCGTGTGCTTTGATATGGGCGTTTCGGCAGACGGAATTAAGGACGCTGTTGAAAAATTTACGGGCGCGGGCAGACGTTTTGAATTTTTGGGCGAGTACGACGGCTTTATGCTGGCTGACGATTACGCACACCACCCGACCGAAATTAAAGCCACCCTTTCCGCCGCAAAGGAGCTTGACTATAATAACGTTATAGCGGTGTTTCAGCCCTTTACCTTTTCGCGCACCGCGCTTTTAAAGGACGATTTTATAAAGGCGCTCTCCATTGCCGATAAGGTAATATTGACCCCGATTATGGGTTCGCGCGAGAAAAATACCTACGGTATTAAAAGCGAGGACTTAGCGGCGGGGCTCCACGATGTTTGCGTAGTGGATGGGTTTGAAAATATAGCCGATAAGATTGAGGAAATTGCCCGCCCGGGCGATTTGGTTATTACGATGGGCGGCGGCGATATTTACAAGGCGGCGCACATTATACAAGGCAGGCACGCGGAATGACCGAAAAGCTATACGATAAGGACTCTCATTTAAAGGAATTTACAGGCACGGTATTATCCTGCGAAAAAACGGGGGAAAAATATGCCGTAGCTTTAAACCAAACCGCATTTTTCCCCGAGGGCGGCGGTCAGCAGTCAGACCGCGGATATATAGGTGACGCGTATATATCGGACGTGCAGATAAAAAACGGCGAAATACTTCACTTCGCCGATAAGCCGCTGAGTGTGGGACAAGCCTATGACTGTAAGCTGGATTTTGATTTTCGCTTTCGCAATATGCAGAACCACTCGGGCGAGCATATAATTTCGGGAATAATCCACCGTCTTTACGGCTTTAATAATGTCGGCTTTCATTTGGGAGCAGAAATGACAATGGACTTTGACGGCGAGCTTACAAGGCAGCAGCTTGATGAGATTGAAGACCTTGCAAACAAAGCGGTGTATGAAAATCTGCCGATAAAAGCCTATTACCCGACCGATGAAGAGCTTAAAAGCCTTGATTACAGAAGCAAGCTTGATTTAAAGGAAAACGTGCGCATAGTGGAAGTAAAGGGCGTGGACGTTTGCGCCTGCTGCGCGCCGCACGTTAGGGCAACCGGCGAAATAGGCATTATAAAAATTCTTGATTTTGAAAAATACAAGGGCGGCGTAAGGCTGCTTGTAAAATGCGGCACGGACGCGCTGCGGGATTACCGCGAGAAGTACAAAAACGTGCTGGAAATATCGAATTTACTCTCCGCAAAGCAGCCTGAGGTGTCGTTGTCGGTTGTGAAGCTGAACGAACAGTTATCGGCAGAAAAGGCGGCGGCAGCCGCGCTTAAAAGACGATTGATTGCCGAAAAGGCGGCGGGCTTTGCGCCCGATACCGATAAAACCGCCGTTTTTGAAAACGGGCTTGATATTAAAGAACTGCAATTATTAGCCGACGCGCTGTGCAAAAAGGCGGGCGGCATACGCGGCGCTTTTTCGGGAGCGGACGGTGCTTTTTCCTTTGCAATATGCGGCGAAGAAACCGCGCTCGGAGACTTTTTTGCGGAATTCAAGGCCGCGTTTAATACACGCGGCGGCGGCAGGAACGGCATAAGGCAGGGAACCGTGTGTGCAGACCGCGCGGAAATAGAAAGGCTTTTCACAGAATAAAACAGAGGAGATGTTTAAATGGCAAAAACACGGACTAAAAGACAGCAGGCAATTATAAAACGGCGGATATTTCTCACATGCTGCACGGCAGTGCTTCTGGCGGTTGCGGCAATCGTTGCGTTTGCGGTAAGCGCGGTATTAAAATCGGACGATAAAAAGAAGCCCGAAAATTCGCAAAGCGCCGATTCCTCAAAGGCAGAAAGCGTTGTAATACCCGAAACCACCGCGCGGGTAATATCAACAGGTGATATCATGGTGCACCCGACCCAGGTTGACGGCGCAAGAACACAGACGGGCGAATATGATTTCAGTCCGTATTTCAAAAATCTTTCCTCATACTTTAAGGCGGCGGATCTTGCCGTCGCAAATCTTGAGGTTACCTTCGGCGGCACGGAATCGGGCAAATACAGCGGTTATCCCGCCTTTAACACGCCCGACAGCCTTGCGGATACCATAAAGGATTCGGGACTTAATTTCCTTGTGACCTCGAACAATCACTCCTACGATACGGGGCTTTTCGGGCTTAAGCGCACGGCACAGGTCTTAAAGCAAAGGGGAATTGAATTTATAGGCACAAGGGAGGTTGAAACCGATCCCGCTTATGCCGTAAAGGAGATAAACAACATAAAAATAGGGCTTGCCGATTATACCTACGAGACCTCCGGGCAGACCGCGGGCAGGAAATACCTGAACGGCGCTATAATTGCCGAGGAGGCTAACAACCTTATAAACAGCTTTTCGTATGATAAAATTGACGCATTTTACACCGAAGCTGAAAAGGTGATAGGCGAGATGAAGGCACAGGGCGCGGAGTTTATTGTGTTTTATATGCATTGGGGCAACGAGTATCAGACAAGTCCCAACACCTGGCAAAAAACAATTGCTCAAAAGCTTTCAAATTTAGGGGTTAATATGATAATAGGCAGTCATCCGCATGTTATTCAGCCGGTGGAGCTTATCCGTCCCGAGGGCGGCGAGGGCTACACAATATGCCTTTATTCCACCGGAAACTGCATTTCAAATCAGCGGCAGGAGCTTATGGACAGCTGCCCCTCGGGTCATACGGAGGATGGTCTTCTGTTCGATTTCACCCTTAAAAAGAATAAGGACGGCGTGGCTCTTTCGGAGCTTAAGGTTGTGCCGACCTGGGTGAATAAATATAAGGAATCGGGTCACAGCGGATATTTATACACGGTTTATCCGCTTGAAGCGGCAAACGACGGCGCGGCGAAATTCGGACTTACGGGCACCGCGGCGACAAAGTCGGCTAAATCCTACGAAAGAACCAAGGCGATTTTGGCGGCGGGGCTTACGCAGTGTCAGCAGCAGATAGGCTGCAATATTACTTTTCAGTAAAGGAACTGATGAAAAATGATAGACGAACAGGTTAGAAAATTAGTTTGCTACGGGCTTGAAAAGGGACTTTTCACAGAACGGGACGAGATATACGTTACCAACCGTATTCTTGAAATTCTGCAGCTTGACGAATATAACTGCAATACCGTTTTTTCGGATGTTGACCTTGAAGAAACGCTGAAAGCCCTGCTTGATTACGCCGCCGAAAAGGGACTGACGGAAAACGACATTACTCACCGCGATTTATTCGACACAAAGCTTATGGGGGCTTTAATGCCGAGACCGAGCGAGGTTACAAATAAATTTAAGGAGCTTTATGCTATATCCCCCAAGGCTGCCACCGATTACTTTTATACTTTAAGCCGGGACAGCGACTACATACGCCGCTACCGTGTGGCAAAGGATATTAAGTGGCTTACCGCAACGCCCTACGGCGAGCTTGAAATTACCGTAAACCTTTCAAAGCCCGAAAAGGACCCGAAAGCGATAGCCGCCGCCAAAAATGCGCCGCAGGCGGGCTACCCGAAATGTATGCTATGCCGCGAGTGCGAGGGGTACGCGGGCAGAATAAACTTTCCCGCAAGGCAGAACCACCGCGTTATACCCATTACGATAAACGGCAGCGATTGGTGCTTACAGTATTCGCCCTATGTTTACTATAACGAGCACTGCATTGTATTTAACGCAAAGCACACACCTATGGCTATAAACCGCGCTTCCTTTAAAAAGCTGCTCGATTTTGTAACGCAGTTTCCGCATTATTTCGTAGGCTCAAACGCCGATCTGCCTATTGTGGGCGGCTCGATTTTAAGTCATGACCATTTCCAGGGCGGCAACCACACCTTTGCAATGGCAAAGGCACCGATTGAAACCGAGCTGCATTTTGACGGCTTTTCGGATATTGAGGCGGGAATTGTAAAGTGGCCTATGTCGGTAATACGCCTGCGCTCTGAAAATACCGAAAGGTTAGTTGAGCTTGCCGATAAAATACTTACCTGCTGGCGCGGATATTCCGACCCCGACGCCTTTATATTTGCCGAAACCGACGGCACGCCCCACAACACAATAACCCCGATAGCAAGAAAGACAAACGGTAAATTTGAGCTTGATTTGGTGCTGCGCAACAATATTACCACGGCTGAGCACCCGCTCGGCGTTTTCCATCCGCACGCGGAGCTGCACCACATTAAAAAGGAAAATATAGGTCTTATTGAGGTTATGGGTCTGGCGGTGCTGCCGGCGCGCCTTAAAAACGAAATGGCACTGCTTGAAAAGGCAATGCTTGAAAACCGCGATATACGAAAAGACGAGGTGCTTGCAAAGCATGCCGATTGGGCAGACGAAGTGCGCCGAAAATACGGCGAGCTGACGGAAGACAATATCAGCGAAATAATAAGGGACGAAATAGGTCTTGTATTCTCACATGTGCTTGAGCACGCGGGTGTTTTCAAGCGCACTGAGGAGGGAAGACGCGCATTCCTGAAATTTGCCGCGGGAGTTAATAAATGTTCATAACCGTTTTCACCCAGGTCTCCGTTTTAATGCTGATGATAGCGGTGGGCTTTATTGCGGCAAAAACCGGAATCATGACCGAGGCGGGAGCCGCCTGCTGCACCGATATTGCGCTGATAATAGCAACGCCCTGCGTTATTATAAAATCGCTTATGCGCAGGTTCGACGCGGCGGTTATGAAATCGCTGCTGCTGGCTGTTGCTTTAACCCTTTTGGTGCAGGTGCTTATGATTACTCTCGGTACGCTGCTCCTTCGCTCAAAGGACTTAAGGCGGCAGCGAACTCTGCGCTTCGGCTCGATTTTCGCAAACTGCGGGTTTATGTCTTTACCCTTACAGGAGGTAATGCTTGGGGCTGACGGCACGCTTTACGGCTCTGCATATGTTATAATGTTCAATCTTGTGGTGTGGAGCTACGGCGTTTACCTTATAAGCGGCGACAAACGCTACATACAGCCGAAAAAGCTTTTTGTAAATCCCGGCATTGCGGGACTGCTTATAGGGCTTATAATTTTCGTGTTTTCCGTTCCCGTGCCGCATGTGCTTTCATCTACCGTAAATTACCTTGCGGCAATATACACCCCGCTGCCCATGCTTATTATCGGCTACCATTTAAGCAAAACGAATGTGCTTAAGGCTTTTAAGGATGTCAAGTGCATAATTGCCGTTTTATTAAGGCTTATTGTTTATCCGCTTGTATCCCTCGGGGTTTTGTATATTTTGGGGGTGCGCGGCACGCTGCTGGTTTCCGTAATAATATCGTTAAGCGCGCCGGTTGCGGCAGTCACAACGATGTTTTCTTCAAAATTCGGCGGGGGCGATACGGCGCTTTCGGTCGATATGGTGTCGCTCAGCACGGTTCTGTCAATTATTACAATGCCTGCGGTTATAACGCTGGCGCAGCTTTTGGCGTAGTAATTGCAATTATTCACAATTTGTTTAATAATTTTGTAAATTTGTTTGGTATTATGGTTTAGAACCAAAAATTATGCTTGGAGGAATATAAATGATCGAAGTAACCGGGCTCAGCAAAAGGTACGGTACTTATCTCGCCGTCAAGGATGTAAGCTTCAGCATCGAAAAGGGCGAGGTTATCGGCTTTTTGGGCCCAAACGGAGCAGGTAAGTCCACAATAATGAATATCCTTACCGGCTACCTTTCCCTGACTCAGGGCAAGGTGGAGATTGACGGGTACGATATTGCGGAATACCCCGAGGACGCAAAGCGCAGAATAGGCTATCTGCCTGAAATACCGCCGCTTTATGTGGATATGAAGGTGCGCGAGTATTTAAACTTTATTTATGACCTTAAAAAGGTCAAATTCCCGAAAAAGCCGCATATTGACGAGATTTTAAGGCTTGTTAAAATTGACAATGTGCAGAACCGCCTTATAAAGAACCTGTCAAAGGGCTACCGTCAGCGCGTAGGCTTTGCCCAGGCGCTTATAGGCAACCCGGATGTACTTATTCTTGATGAGCCGACCGTCGGTCTTGACCCCAAGCAGATAATCGAGATAAGAAACCTTATAGCACGTCTCGGTAAAAACCACACGATTATTCTGTCCTCGCACATACTTTCCGAAATTCAGGCGGTATGCAAGCGGGTAATAATTATAAACAAGGGGCAGATAATTGCCGACGACACGCCCGAAAACCTTTCAAACAAGCTGTCGAGCGATCACTCCCTTATTGCGCGCATAATAGCGGGCGAACAGGAAATGATTGACGCATTAAGCACCGTTAAGGGTGTAAAATCGGTTACATCCCTCGGCAGAAAAGAGGACGGCTCGTTCGATTTCCTTATAGAGCCGGAGCACGGCGCAGATGTGCGTGCCGAGGTATTTAAGCGCATAGTATCCCGCGGGAAGACCCTTTTATCGCTTACCAGCAACAAGGTGTCCCTCGAGCAGATATTCCTGCGGCTTACAGAAGCTGCCGATAACGACGAAGCAAAGCGTATGCTCGGAATAACCGATAAAACGGAAACGGCGGAAAAACCGAGCGTTGAAATAGCGGATGACGGCAGCGTTACCGTCAAAACAGAGCAGGCAGAGGAGGCAGAGCAATGAGCGCGGTATTTAAAAGAGAATTCAGGGCGTATTTCACAACGCCCATAGGCTTTATTGTTATAGCGGCGTTTTACTTCTTTTTGGGGCTGTATTTTTCAATGATATACAGCTACGGCAGCCCGGACACCGCAATGGTAATTGTTGCAATGTCCACCGTTATTGTTTTTACCATGCCGGTGCTTACAATGCGTCTTATGAGCGAGGACAGGCGGCAAAAGGTAGACCAGGCGCTGCTTACGGCGCCGGTAAGCCTTACATCTATTGTGCTGGGCAAATTTTTCGCGGCGCTTGCGGTTTTCGCAATCGGCTTTGCGCCCACGATTATTTTTGAAATAATCGTAGCTTCATATGTCAGCGTTAATGTGATGTCGTATATATACGCACTTTTCGGTATGCTGCTGCTCGGAAGCGCACTTATTTCAATAGGCATGTTTATATCATCCCTTACCGAAAGTCCGGTAATTTCGGCAATACTTACGCTTGTAATCAATATACTTGTGCTTTATATGTCCAACTTTGCAAGCATGATAAAGGTTTCATGGATAGCAACGGTGGTTGAAAAGGCGGCGTTTATAAGCGCCTTTGAAAATTTCGGCGAAAATATACTGTCCGTTGCGGATATTCTCTACTTTGTAAGCATAAGCGCGGCGTTTTTATTCCTGTGCGTCCGCTCGCTTGATAAGAGAAGATGGGCTTAAAGGAGGGTGAGCAAAATGGAAGAAAATAAGAATTTAACTCCCGAAACGGAAAACGCGGAAGAAACCGCTGCAGAGAACACACCCGCCGAGGAGACCGCCGCAGAGCAGACCGGCGATAAAAAAGAAAAGAAAGCCAAAAAAGAAAAAAAGGCGAAAAAACCTAAAAAGCTTAAAAACCAGGCGCTTTTACGCAGGGGCGGCTATTCGGTTGCAATAACCGCCGCAGTGCTTGCGGGGCTTATTGTGCTGAATGTGCTTGTGAACGCGCTTTCAAACCGTTTTGTTTTGGAATTTGATATGTCCACCGAAAAGGAAAACTCAATGAGCGCCGACAATATCAAATATTTAAAAGACCTTGATAAGGAAGTAAATATAACCGTCTGCGCCGAAAAGGACGGATATACCGGCGGCTATATGGGCTATTACGCGAAGAATCTTTACGGCGTATCGTCCGACGCGTCTAAGTATTTCGAGCAGACCTTAAAGCTTCTTGATAAATACCCGGCATACAACAACAAGATTACCTTGAAATATGTTGATACTCAAGGCTCGGAATTTACCGAGATATCGCAGAAGTATTCAAACGAAAAGTTAGCCTACGGCGATATAATTGTTTCGGCTAAAGGCTCGGATAATAACGTGCGCTACAAGGTTTTGGGCTTTAAGGATGTTTATCAGCTTTCCGAAGACAACACCTACGCCGCCTACGGCTACAGCCAGTCAACCGTCAGCGGAAACAGCGTTGAAACCGCGGTTACAAGCGCTATTGCGTATGTTACAAGCAGCAAAACAAAGAAGGTTGCGCTGCTCACGGGGCATTCCAAGATCGACTACACAGCCGATTATCAGAAGCTTTTAAAGGCTAATAACTACGAAATAGAGACGATTTCCGATAATATCGTGGGTAAAATATCCTCCGATTTTGACGCAGTTATAATCGCGGGTCCTACCACCGACTTTATAGGCAGCGAGCTTGATAATCTTTCCGACTTCCTTGATAACGACGGCAAGCTCGGCAAGGGCCTTCTGTTCTTTGCGGACGCTTCCGCCCCCTACCTTACCAATCTTTACGATTTCTTAAGCCAGTGGGGTATTGCAATAGAGGAAGGCATACTGTTTGAAACCAATACAAACAACCATATTCCGGATGACCCCATGACTATGGGAATTTATCCCACAAGCAGCGATGAGAGCCTTACAAGCGGAATGCAGCTTTGCATTACAGGCTACAATGTTCCCATGTCCGCCGCATTTGAAAGCGAAAACAGCATAACCGTAAAGGCTCTTATGAGCTCGCTTGAATCGGTTGTTGCAGCGCCTGTCGGTACCGCCGCAAACTGGAAGGGTGCCAATAACTACACCAAAAAGAGCTTCCCCGCGGTGCTTCAGGCGGCGCAGTCTGAATATGACGACGACAACAAGAAGATAACAAGCTATGTTTTCGCGTTTGACAGCGTTCAGTTTATTCAGTCGGAATATAACGAGCAGTCCTCCGTTTCCAATAAAAACCTTACCCTTGCCTGCGCGGAGCGCGCGGTGGGTGCCGAGGATACCGGAATCTCATTTGTTTCTAAAACAATAACCAACGAAAGCTTCGCGGATTCGGTAAGCGAGACTTCTGCGGGAATTGTAAGAATTATATTTATGGGGCTGCTGCCCGTGGCGTGCATTGCCGCAGGAATTTATATCTTTATCAGGAGAAAGAATGCGTAATGAGTGACCTTCCCGAAAAGGATAATAATTTAAACGAAAATACGGAAAATATTTCAAACGAGGAGGACGGTGCTTCCACCGTCTTCTCCGACCCCGCCGACCACAAAAAGACCGCCGTCAAAAAAAAGCGCTCGCTTTTACCCATAATTATTTCGGCTGTACTGGCTGTGGCAATTCTTGCGGGCGGCACGGTTGCCGTAATAAAGCTTATTCCCGAGCGTGAGGACGATACCTCCACCCCCTCTGTTGAAACAATAAAGGTGCTTGATAAAAGCTCGGACGATTTTAAAACCGTTACCGTTACCAATAAAAGCGGAACATATAAGCTTTATTCCGAAGAAGAAAAGGACGAAAGCTCTTCGTCTTCGGATACTTCAAGCAGCAGCACCAAAACGGTATGGTATCTTGACGGTTATGCGAAGGATGTAATAAATTCCTCGTCCGTTTCAAGCATTGTAAGCTCTGTTGCAAGCGTTACCGCTTCAAGAGAGGTTACCGCTAAATCCGCCGCCGAATGCGGGCTTGAAAGCCCTGCGGTCAAGGCTGATTTTGTAACAAAGGACGGCGCGGAATTTTCCCTGCTTATAGGCGGAGAATCGCCCGATGGTACGGGAATATATATCAAGCTTTCTACCGATGATAAGATATATATTAACGACAGCTCGATTGATTCGTCGCTTGAATTTGACGCCCTGAGCCTTGCCGCAACCGATTCTATAGCGGGTGTGCCCACTTCCGATTTATCTTCAGATTATAAGGACGATAACGGCGACCTTTCATCCTTTGATTCAATAACCCTTACGGGCTCTAATTTCCCCGAAAAGCTGATAATTGCGCCGAACACCGATAAAAACCTTTCAACCTATGCGGCGTATATGACCACCTCGCCCACAAAGCGCATTGCCGATAATGTGGACGGCATTTTCGGGCTTTTCAAGAGCGGCGTAACCGTGAGCGGTGCGTATTCGTTTGATACCTCCGCTGCTTCCCGCAAAAAGTTGGGGCTTGATAATCCCGAGCTTACCGCCGAAATTAAGGTCGGCTCTCTCACGCAGCGCTACAGCTTTAAAAAGCAGGAGGACGGCGGCTACGCCGTTTGGTACGACGGCGCAAAGCTTATTAAAAAGGTTGACGCTTCAAGCATTACCTTTATTGATTACAAGGTCAATAATTACTACGCCTCGTGGGTCTGCCTGCAATCTATCAATGAGCTTTCAAATTTCACTATCAAAACCCCCGAAAAGACTTATAGCTTTGATATAGTTTATGATGATGCCGAAGATGCGGAGGAAACCTACGTTATAACCTATGAAGGCAAAAAGCTCACCGCAGAAAACTTCCAGAATTTCTATCAGGAATGCATTTCGCTTTCCTGCTCGGATTTCACGGTGGATAAGGTGAGCGGCGAGCCTGCCATGACAATTGTTTTCACCTATTCCGATACCTCGCGCGCCAAAACCGATGTTAAATTTATAAAGTCGGGCGCGGCAAAATATCAGTACAGCATCGATGGCATTGAAATGGGCAAAATAAATTCCTCGGCGCTTAATAAAATCTTAAAGCACGTGGAAAAGGTTGCGAAGGATGAAAGCATAAAATAGCTTGACAAATGCGGGCTTATGGTATAAAATAGATAAGCAGTAAAGGCTGTGTTTTCCGAAGCGGGAGAACGCAGCCTGATTTTCTGCGTAATGAAATTAAAAGGATGAGCGGATCATGTCTAACTTTAAATACGATGTTGCGATTATCGGCGGCGGTATAGGCGGCCTTATGGCGGCTTACAGGCTTTGCCGCAATATACCGGATATTAAAATAGTAATAACCGAAAGAGGCAATACCCTTGAAAACAGGCACTGTCCCGCAGGGAAAAACAACACCTGCGTTCACTGCAAGCATTGCTCTATAACCAGCGGCTATGCGGGCGCGGGCGCGTTTTCGGACGGTAAGTTCAACCTCGGCACGGCATACGGCGGTACGCTCGGCGAAGAATTGGGCGATGATACCGCGAATAAATATATTGATGAGGTCGATAAGATTCTCAACGAATACTGCACCTCGGGCGAGCCTACGGTTTATAAATCCAACGAAAGCCTGAAGCTTAAGTGCCTGCAGAATAATCTTCGCCTTCTGGATATGAATGTAAAGCATCTCGGAACGGATAAAAACTACCTTACCATGCAAAACCTTATACACGCGCTGGCGGCGGACGGGGTTGAGATGCTTGCCTTCTACGATTGCGAAAGGGTTGAAAAGCACGACGGCGGCTACACGCTTTACTACACCAACGGCGAAAAAATAGAAGCCGAAAAAATAATAATAGCCACAGGCCGCGGCGGCGCTAACTTCGTTGCCGATTTTTGCCGCTCGTTCGGCGTTAAAATGCGCTCGAATTATGTTGATATAGGCGTTCGCGTTGAAATGAAGGATATTATCTGGCGCGAATTTTCCGACCGTATTTACGAGCCGAAAATTCTTTACAGAACCAAAACCTTTGAGGACCGCTGCAGAATGTTCTGCTTTAATAAGGGCGGGCTTGTTTCGGCGGAGAATAACCACGGAATCATAACCGCAAACGGTCACTCCTTTGCCGACCCCGCGAAGAAGACAGATAACTGTAACTTCGCAATTCTTTCAAGCATACGCTTTACAGAGCCTTTCGATCAGCCCACAGAGTATGCCGAGAGCATATCCCGCCTTGCAAATATGATAGGCAAGGGCAATGTGCTTGTTCAGCGCTTCGGCGATCTTGTCCGCGGCAGGCGCACTAATGATCACAGGCTCGGTCAGAACACCGTTATACCCACGCTTAAAGCAACCTCGGGCGATATTTCGCTTGTGCTGCCGCACCGTATTCTCACAAATATTATAGAGACGATCTATGCGCTCGATAAGGTGGCCCCGGGCACTGCGAATGACGATACGCTGCTTTACGGCTGCGAGAGCAAATACTACTCAATTCGCCCGGTATTTATGAATGAAAAGTTTGAGCTTACCGATAATGTATATATAATAGGCGACGGCAGCGGTATCTGCCGCGGCTTATCGCAGTCGGGCGCTATGGGTATTTATGTTGCCGATTGCATTTCGGGCAAAAACTGATTTTTTGTAACCCTTTTTTACCGCTTTTTCGTTATTTATATGGAGGGACGCGGTTATGAAGTTAAAATCAAGGAATATTTTATGCCTTTTGGCGGCAGCATCTTTGCTGCTTACCGTTTGCGGCTGCAAAAAAAAGGTTGCCGAAAGCTCGTCTGCCGCGCCTGCGCCGACGGTCAAAGCGCTTACCGCAGACGATAAGCAGGACCCCGAAAACGCCGATATTACCGATGAAAAGGGCGCGAAGGCTGATTCAGAGAACCTTACTGTTAAAGAGGGCAGGGCAAACGGCATAGATGTTTCAAAATGGCAGGGCAAAATTGATTGGAGCCGCGTTAAAAAAAGCGGCATAGATTTTGCAATCATAAGAATAGGCTTCCGCGGCGAAAACGGAACGATTTATAAGGACTCCGCCGCCGATTATAATTTGCAGCAGGCGGAAAAGGCGGGCGTGCTTTGCGGGGTATATTTCTTCTCGACCGCGCTTTCAGAAAAAGAAGCGGAGGCGGAAGCGGACTTCACTGCCGCCGCTGTTGCCGGCTATTCGGTTTCTTACCCCGTGGTATACGATTGCGAGGGCTTCAGAGAACCGGACAGCCGAATGTACGGCGTTACCAATACACAGCGCACAAATAACGCCCTGGCTTTTCTTAACCGCATTAAGGCAAAGGGCTATGAGGGTATGCTGTATTCCTCTGTAAAGGAGCTGTCAGGCTCCGCTTACTGGGATACCGCAAGGCTTGAAAACGCTTTTTCGGTTTGGGTGGCGCGCTACCCGGCAGAGCCGTACCCCAAAACCGCCCACCCCGATTATTCGGGTAAATACGATATGTGGCAATATACCGATAACGGCATCGTTGCGGGAATTGAGGGCAATGTGGATATGTCGGTAGCGTATTTTACAAGGCAAAAGGCGGAGCCGAAAAATAAATCGGCAAGGCCCGGCGCCGCCGCCGCGCCGAGCAGGGAAGACGGCGTTTACACAGCGGTCAGCGATAAGGTCACTCCCAAAATCGAGGTAAATCTGCGCACCGCCGCCACCACCAAAAGTGATGTTGCCGCAAATATTAAAAACGGAACGGTTTTAAACCGCACGGGCATAGGCTCAAACGGCTGGTCTAAAATAAATTACAACGGCAAAACAGTTTATGCCATAACAAGCTATTTAACTGCCGATTTAAGCGCAAAAGCGCCTGAAACCCGCCCGGACGACGGTTTTACCGCAGCATCGGGAAGAGTTACGGCTAAGGACGAGACGAATCTGCGCGCCGAGCCTTCAACTGACGGAAAACTGATAGCCACCATTAAAAACGGCGAGTTTGTGGAGAAAACGGGCGAAAGTCCCAAGGGCTGGACAAGGCTTTTATATAACGGGCAAACGGTTTACGCCAAAACAAGCCTGCTTACAACCGAGGTTAAAAAGCCTGCGGCGAGCAGTGAAACGCCGAGCACGGCAGATGAATTTGTTGCTGCAGCAGGCAGAGTGACCGCAAAGGATATTGTTAACCTGCGCTCTTCGCCGAACGGTAAGGAGGATAATATAGTTTGCCAGCTGAAAAACGGCGAATTTGCCGAGCGCCTTGCGACCAACGGCGGCAAGGGCTGGACGCGCCTTTCCTACAACGGGCAAACACTGTACGCCGTTTCGAGTATGCTTATTACCGCGGAAGAATATAACCGTTCCCAAAACAGCGCTGCGGAGGATTGAGCGTGCCGAATTTCCGCTGCTCCCGGCAGCGAAAAAATGAAAAAAGCGGCGTTGCCGCCGCAAAAAATCAGGTTTATAGGCTTACAAAAGCTTCCTTGTGTAGAGGAAGCTTTTGTTTTACACATACGATCCGAATACATCCGACGGTTTTTATTCGTTTGGAAAGCCCGAATTTTCAAAGCATGCCCAAACGGTTTGAAAAGTGTAAGGCGGCCTCGGGTCTGCGGTATCCGAACCGCGTCTTTCTCCGCGGCACAGCTCCGCAGTAACCTCGTAAAGATTTGGTTCGCCGCAGTCCTTTGTCTGCCGCCGCTCGGGGCTTGAAGCCTGAATATCGAGACTACAGTAGGCAGACCGCATATCAGTAATACACGGACAGCGCTGCACTCTCATCTGATACCTTATAAGAATACAGGTATATTTCCTCTATTGCCGTCAACTTGGTTTACAGATTTATTTTTCGGAGAATCTGTTAAAATCAGTTATTTTTTCGGCTTCGCATACTATTGCGTAATCCGCGTATTTGAATATCGGGGCGTCCTTATCCGTGTTTATTGCTATTACCGTACCCGATTGCTTTATTCCCGCAATATGGTGCACCGCGCCCGAAATACCCACCGCGATATATACATCGGGGTTTACTGTTTTGCCCGTAAGCCCTACCTGCAATTCATATGGCAGATAATCGCTGTCCACCATTTTGCGCGTTGCGGCTATACCCGCATTTATTTTTTCGGCAAATGCTTTTATTGCCGCTATATGCTCCCGCGCGCCGTAGCCTATACCTATAATAATTTTGTTCTGTTCTTCCTCTGCGGTGCGCACGGTTGCCATTGGCGGCTTTGTTTCGCACTTAATTTTTGCAATTATATTGCCCGAACACGCAGGACGGTACATATAAAGCGTTTCGCCGTCGGTTTCAAGCGCGGTACAGTCGGCGCAAAGCCCCGTGTTTAAAAGGGCGGCAACCTGCGGCGCTAAAACCTTCGATTTAATATCGCTCCCCCACAAAACCGCGTCGGGGTGACCCGAGCGGATTTTATCCGCCGTTTTTTCGGGGGTATCGGGATCAATTACGGTTATATTTTCTCCCACCGTTTTTGCAAATTCTATGGGTGAAGAGCCAACACACCACACATTTTTAAGCTTGCTTGCACTCTCGGCGGGCTTTATTTTCTGTCTGCCCTTTTTAAGTCCCTCGTCTATTGCCCACATCAGCTTATCGCCTGGTATAAATGTGCAGCTGCGGCGGTCGGAATCGTTTTCAAAGGTTTTTAAAACGCGCGTTGGCGAGCCTTTAAGCCCGCAAAGCGAAATATCGGCGTTAATATCGTTTGCCGAAAGTGTTTCAACCGGTTTGATTTTAGAGCGAATACTCGGCAGCCGCAGCTTTCGGCTTTTTTCAAGCGTTATAACCGCGGGTGCGGATATATTGCCGCCGTTTCCCAAACGGTCGGTATAAAAAAGACCGTTTTCCGTACTTTTAAGCGACATAACGTTTGTTACAAGCGAAAATTCCAGCCGCACCGCAAGGGACGGACCTACCTGCCCCGTATCGCCGTCTACCGACTGCCTGCCGCAAAAAACAAAATCGGGGCAGAGCCTTTTTATCGCAAGGGAAAGCGCATATGATGTTGCAAGAGTATCCGCTCCAGCAAAGGCGCGGTCGCACAAAAGCACGGCGTTTTTAGCGCCAAGCCGCGTTAAGCTTTCAAGAAACGGCGCGGTTTTTTCGGGTCCCATACTTAAAAGCGTTATCTCCGCCCCGTCTATACCGAGCGCGGTTTCGTAAGCGCTCGCGTCAAACGGGTTAATTTCGCCGTCGGCAGACTGCTTTACACAAACAACAATTTTCATTTTCTACCTCGCGTCGTATATCGGGGCAAGCACGTCGTGTATCTTTTTATATTCTAAGAATACCTTGCGGTATTTTTCGGTGTTTTCGGGGTTCGGCACGGTTACGGATTTTGGTTTAACACACCTTGCCACCGCGTCTAAAGGGTTCTTAAACACGCCCGCGGCGATGCCTGCAAGCATTGCAGAGCCTAAGGATGAGTCACTACTCTCGGCTGTTTTAAGGGTTATTCCCAAGACGTCCGCCGTCATCTGCCGCCAAAGCTCGCCCTTTGTGCCGCCGCCTATCGCCGCGGCAACAGAGCCGTATTCAATACCCAGTTTATCAAGCACCGCCTTTGAATCAAGCAGCGAATAGCACACGCCCTCAAGCACCGCACGGGTAAAGTGCGCCCTTGTGTGGGTCGCGCGTATACCCGTAAAGCTGCCGCAGAGCATAGGGTCGGCATAGGGTGATAATTCACCGTTGAGATAGGGGTGGTATATCATACCCTCGCAGCCTATCGGAATTTTTGCGGCGGCGGCGTCTAATTCCTTATAATCCCCGCCGAAGGTATCTCTGTACCAGCGGTAAGAGGCGGCGCACGCCTTTGTTGCCGTACCCGGGTACCAAAGCCCCTTTGCTATATGCGAATAGTTTACAAGGTCGCGGTCGGGGTAGGGCTTATCGGTGATAACGCAAATGCGCCCCGCCGTTGCAAGCTTAACGGTAATATCCCCTTTTTGGGTAGCTCCCGAGGCGAAAACCTCCATGCAGGTGTCGGTAGTGCCGCAAATGACCGGCGTGCCTGCTTTAAGTCCCGTTTTTTGGGCAGCGCTTTCCTGTATCTTCCCTATAACATCGGTAGGTGCCACAATAGGCGGCAAAACCGAAATATCAATTCCGCAAAGGGCGCACAGCTCGTCTGACCATTTTTGCGAAACGCAGTCATAAAGCATACTGCCCTGCGCCTCAATATAATCGGTGCAGAACACGCCCGTTAAAAAGTAGCGTATATAGTCCTTTTCAAAAAAGATATGCCCGATTTTTGAGAATATCTCCGGGCGGCTGTTTTTAAGCCATAAAAGCTGCGGCAAGGTCCATATGGTGTCGGGTTTATGAAAGGTCTTTTTAAATATTTCGCCGCCATTTTCGCTCTTTAAGGCATTAGCCTCGGCGCGGGAGCGCGTGTCTGTCCAGTGAACCGCGTTCATAAGCGGTACAAAATTATTATCGCAGGGTAAAAATGTATGTGTGGCGGAGTCTGCCGCTATGCATAGTATGTCGGCGGGATTTATCCCCGATTTTTCTAAAAGCTCCGAGGTGTTTTTGCAAAGCGCCGCTATCCAGTCGTCGGGCGACTGCTCGCAGGCACCCTGTTCGGGGTAAAGGGTGGGATATTCCGCCGTGCTTTCGGCAGTTATATTGCCCATTTCATCTATAAGCGTTGCTTTTGACGCTCCGCCGCCGAAATCTATGCCGAGAAGATATTTCAATTCTTTCCCTCGCTTTGTTATTTTTTCTCGATCCACTCGTGGTCGGGGTCTGAGCTTCTGTTAAAGCCCTGGTGGTCGCCCGCCATAAGCCACAGGAAATATGTCTGATACCCCGGCGTTGCCACGGTGGTATGGTAGCCGTAGGGGAACTCAACCAATTCGTCGTTTTTAACGCGGTAAGCCTCGTCTATACTGCCATCCGCCGTGTAAAGGCACTGCACCGCAAAGCCCTGCTTGGGGTCAAACAGGAAGTAATAAATTTCCTCGGCTATGCACTCCCTCGGCATATTGTCCGTATCGTGCTTGTGGGGAGGAAAGCCTGCCCAGTTGCCCTCGGTAACATAAGCCTCGCCTACCGTTAAGTGCTTGGCGTTTGAGTTCTGGTCTATAATAAAGCTGGTCTCGCGCTGATAAGGCTGTTCCCCCAGAAGCTTTAACACAACGTGATCCTCGCGCAGCACCTGCGGCTCGGTCTTTTCTTCTATTAAAGAGGCGCAAACCGCAATTTTAATGTGATCCCTTGCGGTAATTGTAAGCCTTTGCTCTCGCGGCATATAAAAGCTCTCGGCTTTTCTGTTTTCAAAAACAGTATTGCGGTTGCCTATGTTTTCCCACTTTTCGCCGTTTGCTTCAACATCGCAGTGACCCTCAAGCATTATAAAGGCGGTTTCCTTATCATCTGTATAATATTCCAGAAAATCGCCGCCGTCAAGCTCTATCATACCGAATTCAAGCATTTTTAAAGAACATTCGCCTATTTTGCTTATGGGCGTATAGCCGTTTTTCGGCTTGTATGTTTTTTTAAAGTTCATAACCGTTCTCCTCCAAAAATTTTTTTACCATTTCAAAATCGGGCACGCTTTCTCTGGCACCCACGCCGGTGCATTTAACGGCGGATACTCCGCTTGCAAAATAACAGCATTTAAGAAAATCGTAGCCCTTTAAATAACCCGCGGCAAACGCGCCGTGAAAAACGTCGCCCGCGCCGTTTGTGTCTGCTGCCTTTACGGAAAATGCCGGATAAGCCGTAAGGCGCGTTCCGTCATAAAGCGTGCCGCCGTTTTTACCCTGCGTTATAACAACAACATCGGGATTATATTTTTCATATAGCCTTTTAGCGGCGTTTTCCGCCTTTTTTTCACCCGTAATGCCGAGCGCGAATTCCTCGGACGGGATAAGTATATCGGCATACGGCAGCAGGCTTTCCACATTATCATATAGCCCGCCCGCGTCATAAAGCACCTTTGTGCCGTTTTCACGTGCGATTTTTACAGCCTCCAACGCGCCCGACATTTCGTTGCCGTCTATCATAAGCAGGTCGGCGCCGATTATAGCTTTTTTCTGCTCGTCATTAAGCTTCAAGGGCGGCAAATTGCCCTTATCAAACACGCAGGTGCGGCTTGACGCTTTAGCCGAAAGCCATATAACCGAGGTAAAGGAGCGGTAGCCCGAAAGCACTTCGATATTATCGGTTTTAACGCCGTATTTCTTAAAATCCTTTATTAAAAAGCTGCCGCCCGCATCGTCGGACAAAACGCCGATATATTCGGCTTCTGCGCCTAATTTTGCCGCGGCGACAAGTCCCGTTGCAACAGGACCGCCGCCTGCCTGCTTTGATGACTCGGCGCGCATTTTTGTATCTTCTTTGGGGTAATCCGGCACGTTTATCAGCGTATCCATAACGCACGCGCCGATACCTACTGCTTTGTTCATTTTATCTTGCCTTTCCGTCTGCACCCGTAAGGGCTATTTTTGAAAGCGCTAATTTCTTTACGCTTTCAATCGGCTTTTTCATAAACATATCAACCGCAAGGCTTCTGTTCGGGTCGTTAAGGCTTTCAAGCGTGCCGTCCGCAAAGGCACAGCATACGTCCGTTCCGATATTCATTTTGCGGATACCCGCGTTTATTGCCGCCTTAACCTGGTCGTCCGGTATGCCCGAGCCGCCGTGAAGAACAAGCGGAATACCGCCCGTTGCCTTTCTTATTGCCGCTATTCTTTCAATATCAAGCTTCGGGGGCTTTTTGTAATGACCGTGCGCGTTGCCCACAAGCACCGCAAGGCAGGTAACGTCTACCTGTTTTACAAATTCCGCTGCTTCTTCGGGGCTTGTAAATTCGTCCATAGCGTCGTCATTGACGCTGCCTATGTGGCCAAGCTCGCCCTCAACACCTACGCCTACCGCTTTGCAGCTTTCCACGATATGCTTTGTAAGCGCAACGTTTTCTTCAAACGGGTGTGTTGAGCCGTCAAGCATAATGCCCGTAGCGCCCAGTCTTAACGCCTTCATAACTTCCGATTCGCTCGGTCCGTGGTCAAGGTGGAAGCAAACCGGCACGGTTGCCTTTTTAGCCGCTGCCAAGATTGCGGGGGCTAAATAATAGCCCACATATTCATTGAAAAGGCGGGGATAAACCTGCATTATAACAGGAGCCTTTGCTTCTTCCGCAGCGTCAAACACGCCCATAACGGTCTCTGTATTGTATACATTAAAAGCGGGTATACAATAATTACCTTTTTCCGCCATTCCGATTATTTCCTGTAATGTTACTAACATTGTATTATTCTCCTAATATCAGATCTTCGATTGAAAGAACGGTTATTTTATCCTGATTAACGGACTTGAGCGCCGCATATTCCGAAACACTGGCTGTTACAACCGCGGTTTCGTGTATGCTTTCAACATTGTAAAGTCTGCGTGCGGCAACCTCTTTTATAACCTCAGGCAGATATTCCGCCATTAAAATATTTCCCGCCCAAACGGTCTCGCGGCGGTTTAAAAGCATTTCGTGCAGCGTGGCATATGCCTTTATTATCTCGCGCGGTTCTTCGGTTTCCTCAAGGTCGCGGGACAACTGATACGGATCCTGGAAAACAACCGTTTTGCCGGTGTTATGCGCCTTTAATTTGCCTTCCTTCAAAAGCATGGCGACAAACGAGGTATATGTAACGGCGTTCGCTTTTACTTCTATGCCGTATTCCTTATAAAGCTGTTTTACGGTTTTAGCGTCGTTCGGGTCGTAAAGCACTACCGTTTTATAATCACCGAATACCTTTGCCGCGGCGTCCATCTGTTTTTTGGTTTCATCTGCCGCGCTTATAAGGAAATCCAGCTGTGAGCCGCTTGCAGGCTCGTCGCAAAGCACGGTAAACTCGGCTCCCGCCTTTTCGAGTACCTTTATTGCCTTAACTGCCTGACAAGATACTTTATAACGTGCGTCCACACCCAGATAAAGGAGCGTATCGGTCTTGGCAGAGTGAGCGGCTATTGCCTTTTTAAGCTCGTCTGAAATTTTGGTTTCGCCATAGGCGTTGCCTGTTTCAAGGCAGTTATCCACAAGTTTGTTTATGTACTCGGGCAGTGCGCCCTCAAGCGCCGCCTTAAGCCTTGTTTCCTTTGTGAACATAACCGGGTCCCAGCCCGTAACGCAAACGTTTACGCAGCCGCCGCAGGTGCAGCACTCGTAAATATTATCCATTATTTCCGAAAGCTCGATAGCGTTACGGTTTACAAGCGAAATACCGAGCGCGCGGGCGCGGGCGGTGCTTCTTTCGTGGCCTGTTGCGTTGCCTATCGGACAGATATGGTGGCACATCCAGCAAAAGCGGCAGGAATCAACATGCTGTTTAGCTTTATCAGATAAATTCATTTTTATTTCCCCCTATTAAAGACCTAACTTAAACGGATTCATAATGCCGTTCGGGTCAAGCGATTTTTTAAGACCCTCAAACACCTGCATTGCGGGGCCGTACTGCTCTTTCATAAGTCTGCCGAGCTTAATGCCCACGCCGTGGTGGTCGTTAACAACGCCGCCGTGAGCCAATGCGGTTCTGACGCCGCAGGTCCAGACAGCCTGATGAAGTCTGAGCGCCTCAACAGGATCCTTCGGAACATCCTTGCCGTCTATAATAAAGCGGTCGTAAACCATTGCGCCCCACTCGTACCAGTGCGAGAAGTGGGCTATAAACTTAGCCTGCGGGAAGTTCTTTTCAATGGCCTCCTTCATCGCCCGGTAAATTTCCTCAATCTTACCGTAGGGGGCAATGGTATCCATTGTGCCGAACATCTGCGGAATATCCATCATATAGCCGGGATAGAAGAAGGTAATCTTCTCTTCCCACCACTTTTTGCCGTAGTCGCTGCCCATATCCTCGGCGCCGTATTTTGCAAAGGTTTTAAGCAGTATCTTCTCCTCAACCTCTACCATTTCGCGGTCGCCCTCGTAAGCGATATTCATAAACGCACCCTTGCGCTCAACGCCTACTATCTTCTTTATAAGCGAAGCGGTTTCCGCCTCGTCGTAAAGGCGCATAACAGAGGGCTTGAACTTCTGCAACAGCTCGCGAGATGCCTTGAAAGCGCCCGTCATATCCTGGAATAAGAATCCGCGGAAACGGCGCTCCTCAGGCTGGTCGAAAATTCTTATCTGAGCCTTTGTTATAATACCGAGAGTACCCTCGGAGCCTATGAATATCTGGTTTAAATCAGGTCCTGCGGCGTGCTTCGGAGCGGACGATGTATTGATTATATCGCCGTTCGGCAGTACAACCTCCATTTGCAGCACCATATCGTCAATTTTGCCGTATTTTGTGGAGCAAACGCCTATGCCGCGGTGCGCCAAAAAGCCGCCCACGGTTGAGCAGGTAAGGCTTGACGGATAGTGCATCGTTGCCTTGCCGACCTCATTTGCCGCCCACTCGATGTGCTTATATATAGCGCCCGTGCCGCACTCTATGTACATACCCTCGGTATTTACCTCGTATATTTTGTTCATACGCTTTGTATCAAGCAGTATTCCGCCGCAAACCGGTATAGCGCCGCCCTGCGTGCCGCCACCCGCGCCCCAGGTGGTAACGGGGAGCTTATAGTAATTGGCAATTTTAACTACCTTTGAAACCTCTTCGGCGTCTTTGGGGCATACGATTATGTCGGCCTCCGGCATACGGCAGCCGCGGTCCGCCCACATACGGGAAAGCCAGTAGTAGTCTACGCTGTGGGTAACCCTGTCTATCGCGCGGGTAGAGCAGTTTTCCTTGCCCACCGCATCCTCAAGCTCGGTTAATATCATTGCAAATAAAAATTCGTTCATCTGATATTGCATTTCTCTGTCTCCTTTAAATTATTTAATCGTTTCATCAACCTTAAGGTTGGGAAAATACTTGCAGAATTCTTTGATTTCTTTTCGGTAATCGCCGCGCATTTCAACAAAGTGGTGAATGTACGGTCCGTCAAGCAGTCTGTCCTCAACCGCCTGAAGATTTTCAAACTCGCCCCATATGTATGTACCGTGGGTCTGCGGTCCCTCTGTCGTGCGGCAAATAAGCGGCAGTACCATATAATCGCCGTGCTCCTGGTCTATACGGGCAACCGTGTACTCGCCGTCTCTTCCTCTGAGCCATGCGCGCTGATTCACAAGGCGCGCCTTTGTGCCCTCAGCCATTTCGCTTACGGGGAACGGTCCGCAGTGCCACAAAAGCTCGGCATTTCTGTTTTCGGGGTGACGCACCGTAAACTCGCCGAACAGCGGTCTGCCTTTACCGAGTGTTGCGCATTTCAAAAGCGCCATTGTCATAGCGCAGTGCATATCGCTTTCGCACGAAACCATAAGTCCCATTTCGTTAAGCAAACCGTAAAGCGCACAGGGGGCTAAGCCGTCAAACATAACAGGCGTTGCAGTCCAGCATTCCGCTGAAAGAACATCAAGGTTAAACTCCTCAAAAAGATGCTTATACATAGCGGTCATTGTCGCCATAGGCTTTATGTATTTGGGTGTCAGGTCGTCAAGCTCGTAATTTGTGAGGAAATACTGCTCGTACTCCGCTATTTCGTCTGCGTAGTCCGTTTCGGCAGTCTTCATTCTCTGCTCGATAATCGCAAAGTTAATGGGGATTATTTTTATGCCGAATTTCTCCATCAGCTCCCCCTCGTTCCATATTACCGAGAAGAACGGGGCGGGGCGCGCTCCTACCTGACCTATGCGCATACCCTTAAAGTTTTTAACCATACAGGCAACGCGCACAAAGCTGTCAAAGCCCGCTTTAAATTCATCAGACTCAACGCGGCAGCACGGCAGGTGCGAAAACGGAATATGATATCTCTGAAACTGTCGCGAAACCCCGAAAAGCCCGCACTGTGAATCGGTAGGCCGCATGCCGTCCTTATAATATTCATCGTCAAGCGGCGCCCACAAAAGCACCGGCTTACCGAGAGCCTTTGCTATGTCCGCCGCCGCCTCTTCGTTACCGAAGTTGCAGTTTATAATAACAACGGCGTCAACCTCTTCCGCTTTGAAACGCTCCACCAGTTCGGCTGCGGATTTATCGTCGAAAATCAAGTCGGAACATCCGAGACCCTTACTGTCTGTAAAGGTTACATTTTCGCTTTTAAAGTTTTTCTCTATGTAGTCAACAAATCTGTGACCGCGTTCCTCTGCCGAAACCCAGGTTAAAAAGGTTTTTGCAGGGCGGTTGGTCGTGTTGCGGCGCATAGGCACAAGACCTATTTTTACTTTATAATCAAGCATAATATCCCCCCGTTTAATTTTACAATTATAAAATACCAAATTAAAGAGCCAAAAGCAACAGCAAAATGAAATTTATTTTTATTTTATTGACTGTTTTTTGAAATAATGGTATAATAATGAAAAATATTTTCATTATGGAGCAAACAATGGAATCTACCGCACATAAAATACGAAAGCTCTACCCCGAAATGGGCAGAGCCGAGAAAAAAATAGCCGATTATATTCTTGAAAACAGCCGCAACATTACCGAATGCTCCGTAACCGAGCTTGCGAAAATCTGCGGCTGCGGTGACGCAACGGTAGTACGCTTTTCCCGCCGTTTAGGTTATGACGGCTTTCAGGCGCTTAAAATAGGTATTGCCGGTGAGCTTGGCTCAACATCTGCCATAAGCAGTGAAATAAAAAGAACAGACAGCTGCTTTGAAATTTTCAAAAAGCGCATAGCGGATATTTCCGTCTCGCTTAAAAGCACCGAAAGCGTGCTTGACGAAGCCACTCTTGAAAACGCTGCAAAGCTGATAATGAACGCCCGCCGCATAGCGGTTTTCGGACTTGGAAACTCTGCGGCGATAGCTATGGATGCCGCGCACAAATTTCTGCGGCTGGGGCTTAACGCGCAGAGCTGCACAGATAACCATATGCAGGCAATAATCGCCTCGCATTTGGATAGGCAAAGTGTTGTGATAGGCATATCACACTCGGGTTCTTCAAAGGATATTGTAGAGGCATTAAAGCTTTCGAAAATCGGCAACGCCGCCACAATATGCATAACAAACTACGCCGCATCCCCCATAGTTGAGGCGTCTGATATAGCGCTGTTTACAAAATCCGACGAAACAAAGCATTCCATCCTCGGAATGAGCTCAAGAATCGCCCAGCTTACCATTTTTGACGCAATATACACATACATAGTTATAAATTCCGATAAAGCGGCGGTGCAGGCGATATACAATACCGAAGTGGCGCTGCAGAACAAAAAATATTAATCTTGCTTTGCAGAACCGTCATCCGCCCTGTAGCCGACCCCTGCCTGATTTTTAATAATATCCGCACTGCCGAGCTTCTTGCGTATGTTCGCAATGTTCACCTGCAGCTTTTTAATGCTGCCGCTGTCGGGGTAATCGCCCCAAACCGCCTTTATAATTTCGCGGTAGGTAAGCATTTTGCCGCTTTCTGCGGTTAAAAGCGCCAAGATATTGTATTCGTTCTGCGTGAGTCTTACCTCACCCTCACCCGAAAAAACGCGCCGCGCTCTGTAATCCACCGTGAGCGTGCGGCTTTTAAAGCTGCTGCCGTCGGAATTCCTAAACGCACGGCTGTTGCGGAGACACACGCGTATTCTTGCCGAAAGCTCCGCTTCGCAATACGGCTTTGTCACATAATCGCTCGCTCCCGCGTCAAGTGCCGCCGCTTTAATATTGCCGTCCGTTTCGGAGGAAAGGATTATTATGGGCGCGTCGGTTATTTCTGTAATCCTGCCTATAAAGCGCAGCCCATCCGTACCCGGCGGCAGAAGCTCCGAGATAACAATGTCAGGCATATGCGATTTAAGTAAAAGCACCGTTTCGGTATCGCTTGCCGCCGATATTACTTTATAGCCCTCGCCCGTGAGCAGCTCCGATAAGCGTCTTTGCGCCTTTATATCCGTATCAACCGTCAAAATTTTAAACTTATTATTGCTCATATCCTGCACCCCAGAACCATTATACGCCAAGCAGCGGGAATTTGCAATAAAATCTTTACCGTTTCTTTACCGAATCGTATGTATAATTAAATGTATCTATATTATAAGGAGATGGTTTTGTGGATCCGCTTCCCCGAAGTAGCAGGGAATTGTATTTAAAGAATTACCGTGCGTATAAAATTCATGCCTCGGTTGCCCGGCGCCAAATGCGCAATGTTAACTGACAAAACGGGTAAAAGACTTATGAATTAAAAACGGAGGTAAATTCTTACAAATGTTAAAACAACTGTTATTACAGCTTATTCTTATTTTTCTCAACGCGTTTTTCGCCGCTACGGAAATAGCGGTAATATCCATAAACGAAAAAAAGGTGCGCGCACTGGCAGAAGAGGGCGATAAAAAAGCCGCAAAAATGCTCAAGATAATTGAGGAGCCCACGCGCTTCCTTTCCACCATCCAAATAGGCATTACCTTAGCGGGCTTTTTGGGCTCAGCTTTTGCGGCGGATAACTTTGCCGAGGGCTTTTCGGCAAAAATAATTAAGACCTTTTCAATTTCCGAAAAGTACACAAGCACCGTCAATACCGTATCGGTAGTGCTTATAACAATTATTCTTTCATATTTTACCCTTATTTTGGGCGAGCTTGTTCCTAAAAGAATCGCCATGAAGCACAAGGAAAAGCTTGCAAACGGCGTTTGCGGCATTATTTCTTTTTTGGCAGCGGCGCTGAGACCCATAATTTGGTTTTTAACCGTTTCCACAAACGCGGTGCTGCGGCTTATAGGTATTGATCCGAGAGAGAAGGATGAGCCCGTTTCGGAAGAGGATATTGTGCTTATGCTTGACGCGGGAGCGGACGAAGGCTCGCTTAATGAAAACGACATTGAGTATATCAAAAATGTTTTCAAGCTTGATACGCTTACCGCAGAAAATGTTATGACCTCTCGCAAATCGATAGTTTCCGTCTCGCTTGACAGCACCGATAAGGAAATAATGGAAATTATCGATGAGGAAGGCTATTCGCGCATACCGGTCTTTGATGACGATATCGACCATATAGTGGGCATACTTCACACCCGCGATTATTTAATAAAGCGCACAGAGCCTGATTTTGATCTTAAATCCATGCTTCACCAACCCGAATATGTGCCCGAAACGGTAAGCCTTGATTCGCTTTTCAAGGATATGCAGAAGACCCACACCCATATGGTGATTGTGGTAAACGAATACGGCGAGACCGCAGGAATTGTCACAATGGAGGATATTTTAGAGGAATTGGTGGGCGAAATATGGGATGAGCGCGATGAGGAGATAACCGAGTTTTCAAAAATCGGCGAAAACACCTATCGCGTGCTTTCCACCGCCTCAATTGAGGATTTCAAGGAATTCTTCTCGATTGACGACGATGAGCTTGAAACCGACTCCACCACAGTGAACGGCTGGCTTACGGAGATGGCGGGCTCTATTCCGGAAACAGGCTATAAGCTTGAATATAAAAATCTTTGCATCACCGTTACCAAGGCCGATGATATTATGACCCACGAAATAACCGTTGAGGTTAAAAACGAAAGCTGCGAAACGGAAGAGGCAAAAGCCGAATAAACTTAAAAACGCCCCGCCGAAAAAACGGCAAGGGGCGTTTTAAAATTGAGGTATTGCTATGTATGACGAACTGACCAAGGTTGATATTGACAAAATGAAGGAGGAGCTTGAATACCGCATAACGGTAGTGCGGCCCAAAATTTTGGAAGAGGTCAAATTCACCCGCAGCTTCGGGGATCTGAGCGAAAATGCCGAGTATCACGCCGCAAAGCGCGAGCGTGGCAAAAACGAAAGCCGAATAAGGTATTTGCGCAATATGATTAAAACCGCAAAGGTTATAAACCCCGAAAGCCGCCCCGATGAGGTGGGAATATTCGATACGGTGGAATACTATGTTGAAGAGGATGACGCGGTCGAAAAGGTTCGCATAGTAACCGCTCTCAGGCAAAATTCACTCGAAAGGCTTATCAGTCGGTTTTCCCCCATGGGCAAGGCACTTATGGGCAGAAAGACGGGCGACCGCGTCTATGTTAGGGTGGACGAGGAGTACGGATATTATATTGTGATACGCTCGATTGAAAAGGGCAGCGACGACGCAAGCCTGGAAATACGGAAATACTGATTACGGACATTGGACCAGAAGATAATATCAAAGCTTCTTTTGCGGCGGAAACGCCGCAATTTTCGTTTTTTCTCAGACGGCGGCAAAAGGCTCCGACCGAGGCGGCAGCCGAAAAAAATCCCCCTGCCCGCAGGCAGGGGGGAGGACAAAAACGGCAGATCCGTTTTTACATTTTTCGATTTATTTTCAGCAAACCTCGGCTATATCAAAAATCTTGCCGGGGAGCTCCTCTTTATCAGCCGAAACGGTGAAAATAAATTCAACGTCCGAAATGGCGGAAACTCTTTCGAGGAAGGCTGCCAATTTATCAAAATCGCGCTCGCCGATTCTGAGGGTTGCGTCACCGAAAATGTGGGTGACATCGTTATTGCCTGCCTTTATTCCTGCTACCATACCGTAGTATTCGCCGTAGCCCGAAATGCCGTAACTCTCGGCGTCGATAAGACGCGCCTTGTGTGTTACCGAATATGTCAGGGTATCGCCTTTTTCAATGCATACGACATTGCCGAGGCTTTGTTCTGTCGCGGCATTTACCATATCCACTAATTTTTTGGTTTTACCCGAGCCTTTTTTTCCGATAATGAGTTTAATCATTTATACCAACTCCTTTTATATTTAACTGCCTGCGGCAGCTTTTTTACCCGTTAAGGCGCGCTTCAAGCTCCGCCTTCTGAGCCTCATAGCCCGGCTTGCCGAGCAGGGCGAACATATTCTTTTTATAGCTTTCAACACCGGGTTGATCAAACGGATTAACTCCGAGCATATAGCCCGAAACCGCGCATGCCTTTTCAAAGAAGTAAATAAGTCTGCCGAGGTTTTCTTCATCCGGCTTATCAACGTTTATAACGAGATTCGGCACGCCGCCGTCGGTATGCGCCAAAACCGTGCCCTCAAATGCCTTTGAGTTTACATATGACATGGTTTTACCGGCAAGGAAGTTAAGGCCGTCGCCGTTGTCCGCATCCTCTTCGATAACAACATCCTTATCGCTTTCACCGAAGGTTACAACCGTTTCAAACATTAAGCGGCTGCCGTCCTGTACGAACTGACCCATTGAGTGAAGGTCGGTTGAGAATGTAACGGAGGCCGGGAAAAGACCCTTGTTGTCCTTGCCCTCGCTCTCGCCGAAAAGCTGCTTGAACCATTCCGCCATCATAGTAAAGCGGGGCTCGTAGCTTACGAGCAGCTCAACCGATTTACCCTTGCGGTAAAATGCATTGCGGAGAGCCGCGTATAAATAGCAGTCGTTTTTATAAATATCGGGTTCGTTGTAATCCTTCATAGCCGCCGCGGCGCCCGACATAAGAGCGTCTATATCCGCACCCGCAGCCGCAATCGGTAAAAGACCCACAGCAGTGAGAACGGAGAATCTTCCGCCCACATCATCCGGTACAACAAAGCACTCGTAGCCCTTTTCATCAGCCAGCTTTTTAAGTGTACCGCGCGCCTTATCGGTGGTGCAGTAAATTCTCTTTGCGGCTTCTTCCTCGCCGTACTGCTTTTCAAGCAGATCGCGCAGGACTCTGAAGGCGACCGCCGGCTCGGTTGTGGTACCTGATTTTGAAATAATGTTTACCGAAACGCGCTTGCCCTCGCACAGCTTTACAATATCCGAAAGATATGCGCCGCTTATGCTGTTGCCGGCAAAATAAATTTCGGGGCCCTCGCCCTTTAACTGATTGTAGAACGGTCCCTTTAAGAACTCGATAGCAGCACGCGCGCCGAGGTATGAGCCGCCGATGCCGATAACTATGAGGATATCGGTATCCTTGCGGATTTTTGCGGCTGCCGCTTTGATTCTCGCAAATTCCTCTTTATCGTAATTTACTGGCAGGTCTACCCAGCCTAAGAAGTCGTTGCCGAGACCTGTTTTGTCATTTACAAGCCCGTGAGCCGCAGCAACCTGCGCTTCAAGACCCTTGACATCATTTTCCCTGATGAACTGTTTGGCATACGCCGAATTAAATTTAATAGCCATTTTAACCCCTGGATTCTTTAAATTTTAGTTTCCTGTTTATATATTACAATAAATCCCCGACTTTTTCAAGTGCGAAAAGCGATATTCATTAAAAGTTTTCATAATTGAAATAATCCTTTTAAAATCCGCCGCAGTGAAAAGCCGAGCGAGAGCCTTTCCACGTCCTCTGCCGCCGTTACGGGAATTTCGCCCAGGGTTTCGTCGCCAAGCTTTACGGTCACTGTGCCGACCGCCGCGCCCTTTCTTACGGGAGCGGTTATATTTTCATTAAAGCTTATTTCCTGTGTAATGTTTCCCTTTGCGGTTTTAGGCAGCAAAACGCTTAATTGCTTTTCCGCGCTTATTGCAATTTTCCTTTTCGTTCCCTTTGCTATATCAAGCTCTTTTGTATCCCCGAGGTCCGCGCTTATAACCGAATAATTGTAATTCGCAAAGCCGTAATCAAGCAGCTTTTTGGCGCCGTTAAAGCGATCCTTTGTGGTTTCGCCCGCCATTACCACCGCCACAAGCTCAAGCCCATTGCGTTCGGCGGTTGCCGAAACGCAGTATTTGGCGGTAGATGTGGTGCCGGTTTTAAGCCCGGTGGCGCCCTCATAAAATCTTATAAGCTTATTCGTGTTCACAAGCTCGCTTTTGCCGTCGCGCAGGCTATCCATCCAAACGGTGGTGTAGTCCTTTATAAGCGTGTGCTTTATAAGCGCAGAGGACATTACGGCAACATCATAGGCAGAGGTCAAATGTCCTTCTGCATCAAGCCCGGTGCAGTTTTTAAAATGGGTGTTGGTCATTCCAAGCTCCGCCGCCCGCTCGTTCATAAGCGCCACAAAGCCCTCCTCACTGCCCGCAACCGCCTCGGCAAGCGCGGTGCAGGCGTCATTGGCGGACGCTATTACCGAAGCCTTAAGCAAATCGTTCACGGTCATGGTCTCCCCGGGTTCCAGCCATATTTGCGACCCGCCCATAGAGGCGGCGTGCTCGCTTGCGGTAATTACCGTTTCAAGGGATAGATCTCCGCGGTCAATAGCCTCCATAACAAGCAGCAGCGACATTATTTTGGTAATGGAAGCAGGCGGCAGCTTTTCATCGGGATTGTTTTCATAAAGCACCCTGCCGGTATTCGGCTCCATAAGCACCGCCGACTTTGCCTTTATATCCAGCGTCTGCCCTATGGCGGCGTTTACCGGGGTGTTATCGAGCGGAACATTGATATCGGAGATATCGCATTCGCTCGATACCGTGACAGCGCCCTTTGCAAAAACAGTCACACCTCCGATACACAAAACAACCAAAAACAACGATATTATTCTTTTCAAAGCGGAACACTCTCCTTTAATAGAAGGATATGCCGCGGTACGGTTCGTTATGCCGTCCTCACGCGGGGAGACAGAATAAAACGCATTTAAAAAAACTTGTAAGTTGAAGAAAAGTGTGTTAAAATAAAATTTATGAATAATCTGATTCTTAAAGGCGGAATGAATATGTGCGAAAATAATTCGGCGGAAGCTAAAAAACGTGTTTTGAGCTGCATACAGCCGAGCGGCATGCTTACCCTCGGCAACTACCTCGGCGCGCTTAAAAACTGGGCGGCAATGCAGGCGGAATTCGATTGCTTTTTTGCCGTTGCGGATCTGCATGCAATAACGGTGCGGCAGGAGCCCGCAAAGCTTCGCAGTCAGATATATTCCACCTACGCCATACTTTTGGCGCTCGGAATAGACCCCGAAAAAAATACCGTTTTCATTCAGTCGCAGGTGCCCGAGCACGCCGCCCTTTCGTGGCTGCTTTCCTGCTATACCCAGTTCGGCGAAATGTCAAGAATGACCCAATTCAAGGATAAAAGCAAAAAGCACCCCGATAATATAAATGTCGGTCTGTTTTCGTACCCCGTGCTTATGGCGGCGGATATTCTGCTTTATAAGCCCGATCTGGTGCCGGTGGGGGCGGATCAGAAGCAGCACCTTGAAATTGCGCGCGATATCGCTATCCGCTTCAACAATATTTACGGTGATGTTTTCACCGTGCCCGACGGATATATACCGAAGGCCGGGGCAAGAATAAAATCGCTTCAGGATCCCTCGAAAAAAATGTCGAAATCGGACGACAACGCAAACGCCTGGGTTGCCTTGCTTGACGACCGCGATACGATAATCCGCAAATTTAAGCGTGCCGTTACCGATTCGGACTCGGAAATCAGAATGTCCGACGATAAGCCCGGCGTTTCAAATCTTATAACGATATATTCCGCAGTTACGGATAAATCGGTTGCCGAGGTCGAGCGCGAGTTTGCGGGCAGGGGCTACGGCGAGTTCAAGCTTGCCGTCGGCGAAGCAGTGGCTGACGCTTTAGCCCCGATAAAGCAGCGGCATGATGAGATAATCGGAGATAAAAAAGAGCTTGAGCGCCTTTATAAGGAGGGTGCTCAAAAGGCGGAATACATCGCCCGCAAAACCTACTTCAAGGCAATGAAAAAGGTCGGGTTCGTGCTATGAGCTTTCCGCTTATAGGAAACAGCGGCGTGCAGAACGCGCTGACCGCCGCAATCAAAGCCGACCGGCTGCCTCATGCCGTGCTGATAGAGGGGGATAAGGGCACAGGGCGGCACACCCTTGCAAAATTTATTGCCTGTGCCGCGGTATGCGGCGGGGAGGATAAGCCCTGCGGCGAGTGCCGAGACTGCCGCCTTGAAAGGGCGGGAACACACCCGGATATTCACACGACCGCCCCCGAGGACGGCAAAAAGAATATAACCGTAGCCCAAATACGGGCGCTCAGAAGCGATGCTTATGTAAAGCCGCATATGTCGGTTCGCAGCGTTTTTATAATAGATTCGGCGGATACCATGAACGAGCAGGCGCAGAACGCGCTTTTAAAGGTGCTTGAGGAACCGCCCGGCTCCGTGCTTTTTGTTTTGATTGCGGAAAACAAGGCGGCGCTGCTCGATACGGTAATATCGCGCTGCACGGTGTTTTCGCTCTCGCCGCCCGAAATTTCCGAGGCGGAAAAATATCTTGCGGCGGGTGAGGAATTCCCCCCCGAACGGATAAGCTCCGCACTCCGGGAAGCGGGAGGAAATATAGGTGTTGCGCTGGCTTATCTTTCGGGTTCTTCCGATAAGGCGGCAGCTGCCGCAGAGGAATTCATAAGTCTTTTGCTTGCTTCCGATGAACTCGGAATGCTGAAGGTGACATCGCGGTTTGAAAAAAATCGGGTCGAGGCGGACGCCTTTCTTCGCGAGCTTAAGCTTGCCGCCGCGTCATCCCTTAAAAAAAATCTTTCAAACCCGCTCACCGCAAGAACACTGTCGGTTTTTTATACCGAGATTGACGGCTTTGAGCAAAGCCTTACAACAAATGTTAATTTGAGTCTGCTTTTCGCGGCGCTTGTCTGCAAAGCGACCGAAATCAGCTGACGGAGGAGTATATGACAGAAATAATATCCGTAAAATTCAAGGAAAACGGCAGGGCTTATTCATTTGATCCCGCCGGAATCACCGCCGAAATCGGCGAATCGGTTATAGTTGAGACCCAAAACGGCACGGAGATGGGCACGGTCAGCGCCGCAAATCACGAGGTGGATAACGGCGCGATCGTAAAGCCGTTACGCAAGGTGCTCCGCAAGGCGACCGAAAAGGACATGGCTCGCCGCGATGAAAATAAAAGGAAGGAAAAGGAAGCCTTCGGAATCTGCGAGGAGCTTGTTTCGGCTCACAAGCTCGATATGAAGCTGGTCGATGTGGAATATTCCTTTGACGCCGGCAAGATTGTTTTCTTCTTCACCTCCGACGGCAGGGTGGATTTCCGCGAGCTTGTAAAGGATCTTGCATCGCGCTTCCACACCCGCATTGAGCTGCGCCAGATAGGCGTGCGTGATGAGGCGAAAATGCTCGGCGGACTCGGAATCTGCGGCAGACCCTATTGCTGCAAACAGTTTTTAAATGATTTCCAGCCGGTTTCCATTAAAATGGCAAAGGAGCAGGGACTTTCGCTCAATCCCACCAAAATTTCGGGCAGCTGCGGAAGACTGATGTGCTGCTTAAAATACGAGCAGGACGCCTATGAATATCTGAATTCGCTGACTCCCGGTGTCGGTGCAACCGTTAAAACACCGGAGGGCAACGCTGTCGTGACCGATGCGAATCTTATGACCGGTTATCTTACCGTCCGCCTGACAGACAGCGATTCCATGCCGTTTAAGATACACCGCGACGATGTGAAGCGGATTTCGCGCTTTAAAAAGCGCCCCAAAAGGGATTCGGAATAAAGAATTCGGCGGTAATATCTCTGCATCGAAGTCACAACAGAATAGTTATATAATTATTCTGTTGACAGCAAATGATTGCCTCCCCGGTGTTTGGGTGCGGGTGTCCGGCGGACGCCTCTGCGAAGCATAAGCACCGACCGAGACGGCAGCCGTATGGATGCCGAAGGGGTTGTTACAAGCTTAAAATGATCAGAGAGCCGATTTATATACCGAAACTGTATTTTGCATATTTAATCTTTAATCTGTAAATAATGTCTACTGAATAATTGCATTAGCAAATGCAATTATATAAAATCGAG
>OKSC01000470.1_pt1 | contig 46573 bp, 39 predicted proteins | sample 1601161 | NCBI WGS metagenome assembly OKSC01 (sample SAMEA3541552, study PRJEB24748) | human gut metagenome | biome: human gut; feature: human-associated habitat; material: faeces | place: China | collected 2012 | reverse complement strand
AACCTTTTGCTCTTTTTTGATTGCGTCGAGCTTGTGTCCTGTTTTGGCGCAGTGACAATTTGGCTCTCGGGATTCTGCATGACAAAGCCGATTTTTTCGGACTGCGTTCTGAGGTCCGTTTTGTCGAGCTCCGTGCCGTTTAAATATATTTTGCCTTCACGCTCGCCTTTCGGAACAATCGCAGGCTTGAGCTGACGAAGCAATGTCGTTTTGCCGCAGCCGCTTTTTCCGCAGAGAACAACAAACTCTCCCTCGTTGATTTCCAAATTAATTTTTTCGAGACAGTTTTCCCTGCCGAGAGAATATCTGAAGCTTAAATTTTTGATTGTAATCTGTGCCATTTGATATCCTCCTTTAAGTCAATTATGAGCGGTAAAAAGCAAAGCAAAGTGAAAGCAATCAGTGAAATTATTGAAAGTATAGTGAAAGGATTAATTGTTAAATTAAGTTCATTTATAATGTAGGTCGTGCCGCTTTCGGACGGCGGATTTATTATCACATAAGGATTGTAAATGCAATAAGCCGAATCGCCGACAAGACCCGATATAATTAAAGCATCGAACAACGTGAGCGGAATGATTGCAAGTGTATCGCCCGTATGCCATTGAAATCTTGAGTAATAGGTTCTGCCTTTGAGACCGTAGCCTCTCGCTTTCATGGAGTCGGCAGTTTCGATTGCATTCTCGAAGCTCCATGAAACAAGTATTCCTATATTTTTAAAAGTGTTTTTCATCTTGACAATGAAGTTATTCGATTCATTTTGTCCCATATATTTTCTTGCCTGTGAGATTTCTTTATAACGTCGGCGATAGAGCGGAACAAATCGGAGAATCATTGAAACAACAAGTGCGCCTTTTGGCAAAATTCTTCCGAAAATGTGCATAAATTTATCTTCTGTTACAACCTCGTTGTAGCAGAAAAACCATTGAATTACCGAAACAACTGTGATTCCGGAAACAAAGCCCATTACAAGAGCTTCAAATGTAAAGTTATTGCCCGAGGGCAGGACAAAAAGCGTTGTAACACCGTAGTGATTAAAAAAAGAATTGATTAAAATAACAAAAAGAAGCATCGGGAGAAGAAAACGAAAGACTGTTTTCCTTCCGACCTTCCCCGAAAGCTTCAAATAGTATGCCATTGAGGAAATAAAGGATATAACGAGATAAACGGGATGCCTGAGAAGCATGCCGAAAGCAATAACGCTTATGAAAAAAAGCACATTAACGAGAGGATGATATCCTTTAAATCCTGAATTCATAATTTAACCGAACAGCTTTTTAAAAAAGCTTGCAATAGCATTAATTATTTTTTTGAAAAACGAAACCTTTTCTGTTTTGTTGCGAAGGGCAAAAATATAGCCCGAATCGTTCTTGTAGAAAATCGTTCCGTTTTCGTCTGCGATAATTGAGCTGATACAATAGTTGCTCTTATCGCCCGATGGTGTGTAAAGTTCCTGCATGTCCGCTTTGGTCTGACCTGCCGAATCCTTGAACATTGTCACTCCGCCGGGAGCACAGTTGTAAGTAATATAAATATTAACCTTACCTGTGTCCTTGAGATAAGCGTCGCTTAAAAGAAATTTTCCCTGCGGATAACCCTTTGTCTGTGCCGAATAAATAACGGTCAGCTTGGTTGCGTCAATGACCTTGAAATATCCGGGACCGAAGCCGCTGCCCTGAACACCGAGATAAAGCCTGCCGTTATAGATAAGCGGCGTTGATGTCGAAGCTCCGCCGAGCGAGAGACGCTTAACCGAGGAATCGTTAAAAGTTCCGTTTGCGTTAAGCTTCACACTGTAAAGATAGCCGGCTTTGGTTGTGAAATAAAGAGTTCCGTTTTGATATGTTATTGTTGAACGCTGGTCGCCGACTATCGGAAGAGTGTCGATAAGCTTTCCTGTATTCTTGTTGAGCGAAACGGCTTTTGAATTTTTGTTGGCGTAAATCGTTCCGTCATCGCAGCCGAAAACAACGTTGTTGCCTGCTATGGCGCAGCCCGCCCAGTAGAATCCGCCGAGACTTGTGTAAGTCCACGTTGCCTTTTTAACCTCGTGCGTTTCTTTTTTGTTCTCGTCAGTGACTTTTATGCAAACATAATTTGCTTTTCTGTCCTCGTCATTCCAAAAGCCTGTGTAAATAAAGCCGTCGCTGTAGGTTATCGGAGTCAGTGACTGACCGCCGAGTGGATCGGTGTAGACCCACATTGATTTCATCGTTTTGTAGTCAAAGGCCTGAACCTTTGCGTTGTCGAGCGGACAATAGATAACACCGTCAACGTAAATAGGCGGCGTATAGCTGTAGCTCGGCATATCGACCATATCGGCCGATTTGATAGTTTTGCCGGTCTTGGCATTGAGCTTCAGAAGCTTTTTGTTGCTCATGACTATAAGCGTGGTGCCGACAACAACCTGAGCACTCGGCGCATCCTTATATGACGAGCCGAGCTTGACAGACCATGCAAGCTCCGTGTCCGCAGGGGACATGGGCGTTTTGGATGAAACTATCTGTGAATCGGAAACAAATGTTGCCGCAAATACCTGAACGGGAGAGATGAAAAGCAGCAAACAAAGAACGGTGCAAAGAAATTTTCTAAGCTTCATTTATCAGCACATCCCATCAAAAAATTTTTTTATGATTTCTGCAAAGAATTTATAGACAGCTTTGAACATACGAACGATGCAATTATCCTTTTTCGCTGTTACCGTTACCTTTGAATAAGCAACAACTGTCGGAGATTCTTCACTGTCGGATTTTCTGACAGCAACGAGAGTGTATTCGCCCTCTTCGGTGAACTTGATTTTTGCATTGCCCTTCTTGTTGGTTGTTGCAAGTTTTTTAAGTTCGCCGTCCTCATAGAGATAAATGTCAACATCCTTGAGGTTGGTCATATAGTTTGCTCTGATTGTGTCAATATCGCTGAGACCGTGTTCCATGAGCGAGTAGCCCTTGATGTTTACCTTGAGCTTGCTTCCTGCCGAAACAGTGTAGCTGTCAGAGTTAAACTCGGCATACATATCACTGTAGTATCTTGTATCCTGATAGAAATAATATGAAATGCTGTCGCCGTCAACGATTGTTGCCGTGTCGCAAGCATATCCTGTCGGTGTGCCGTAAGAGGGGTTGACGATACCGTCGTTAGGCATTGTGCCGTTAACGAGGAAGCCGCATACAGACGTGCTTCTGCCGAATGATTTCATGATAAAGCTGCTGTTCATAACGAGATAGTTTTCAGCGGTGCTTCTTGTGAAATCGTCACCGTAATATGCCTTATGAGCAGCTACTATTGCGTCCATAACCGTTGTGCCTTCAACCTTGTTGCCGTTGTGGTCAACCGATGCAACCTGATAGCCGTAAGCCTTTGCAATGCCTGCCTCGACCTCAAGTGTTTCGGGAGCAATAATGATTGTGCCGTCGGATACGCTGAATGTTATGCTGACTGTCTCCGTGTCCTCCTTAGGAAGGACCGTTACAACACATTCTGCGGTCTGACCCTTAGGAGAGGTTGCGGTTATCGTTGCAGTTCCTTCATTGATCGTAACAATCTTGCCGTCCTTGTCAACGTAAGCAACATCTTCGTTTGATGAAGTCCATGTTACACCCTTGAAGTTTGCTTTAAGCTGAGCCGACTCGTATTTCTGAATTTCAAGCGTTGAGTCGGAGAGCTTAAGCTCGCTTTCGGGGAGAGCAGAGCTGACGTCAAGCATAAATATCTGAGCTTCGCCGTCACCTGTTTGAACAATTATGCGGACAAGACCCTTTGTAGGAGCTTCGGCAAATAATTTTGTGTCCGTTCTCTCATTGTTGATGTAAATATTTGAATTTTTCGCATTTACCTTAACTGCAACGCCCTTACCGAGGTTATCAAGCTTTGCAAAGCTGTTGGAATCAAATTTAACCTTTTGACCGTTTACTGTGATTTCAACATCAGCCTTGTCGCTTGTAAAGTTTTCGTCGCAAGCAAGGTTAACGCCGTTGATTTCTGTTGACTTTTCGCCGAAAGCGCCGCCGTCAATGAAGGTTGCGGTCTGAACCTTAACGTACTTGACCCAATCGAGATGAACGGGCATACCGTCCGAATCAACTGCCCATGAGATATCAAACTGACCGTCCTTGGCATTCTGCTGCGGATTTTCAACATAAGGATTAACCGGGAGGTCGCTCATCTTCCAGCTTAAAGCGTCAACATAGCCGAACGAAGTCGAAATACCGTTTTTAGTTGACGGAGTGAGATTTTTTCTGAGAAGAATACCTGAAAGTGTAAGGCTGTTCTCATCAAAATCAACCGTCGGATAGTTTGCCTTGAGCGGGTAAGACGATCTTGAGCAAGCATTGCCGCTCTCGCCGAGGCTGTCAACATATGTTGAGGTGTTTGTTTCTGTTTTCTGATATGTAACGCTGTAGTTCCAGTTTGTCTCGTTCTCATAGTGCTCACTGCCTGCGAGTGCATACCATGTTGCACCGTCCTGAGAAACCCAGACCTGGCCCGGCTCCTGAGTTGTGGCTGCGGAATTGAATGCGTTGCCGGAAATCATAAAGTCGATTCCGTAGCGATGCTTGTCGCTGTTTTCTATATTTTTATTGAATTCATAGATAACATAGCCGCCGAAGTTGCCGAGCGAGGCTGTGTAGGCCTCACCCGAAAGTGTGTTTTCAATATTTGCTCCGTAGTACGGATTGTTTGTGTACTGGCTGGGTGCTACAAGGTATTCCTTGACCTTTGCGTCAACCGCACCCTCGGCAAATGCTGTTACCGAAATGCATGAAAGTGCCATGATAATTGCAATCAAAATTGAAATTGTCTTTTTAAGCATTGTTCGATTCTCCTTTTCTACGCACCTTTGAGCGTTGTCTTTTTTCGTAGTTGCGCTGCTTGCGCTCTTCTTGCTTTGATTCTTTAAGCCCTGCGGCCTCGAGAGCCCATGGCCAAGGACCGAAAAAACCTTTGATTCGGTTCACATCGTCCTCGGAGAAATCGCTCTTTTTCGGGAAGCGTTTTTCCTTGCTCGCAACAGCTCTGAGTAAATCAAGATACTCTTCCTTTGTCTTTTCAGACATAAATAAAAAACCGTCCTTTCCGGGCGGCAAAAGCATATAGACCGTATTCGCTTCCTTTTTAAAACGAATACAGTTTAACGTTACTTTCCTGCCCAAAGATTTTATTAAAGCGTACCGGGTATTCCGACTTATGAATTGCTTCAATCACGGTAATGGCTGTTGCGACGGATTTGCACCGAACTTCCCTCCGATATGCTGTTTTACTTATGATAACATTTATTATCGGCAATGTCAATAAAGTTGACATCCTGAATTTATATTGTATAATTAAATTATCATATAAAAGGCGGGCAGTGAAAAGATGAAGAAAAATAAGATTACTTTTGCGGTTATAATTGCGGCGGAAATTGCGGCAATTGTTATTTCTATTGTCGTTTTTAACGGATTGTTTTCTTTATGGGCAGTCTGTCTTCTTGCTATTGAACTTGCTGCGGCCACCATGTTTTTTATCCATGCCGAAAGCTATGAAAATCAGCTTGAGCTTATACTCGTCCCGTTTTTTATGTCTCCGATTATTGCAACATTCATAAAAACAGAATCGTGTTTAATCATTGTTCCGATTGCGGCGATATTTATATTTTTGACTGTTGAGGGAATACGCCGAAGATTTAAAAAATGCGAAATAATATTAAACGAGACAGACGATAAGGCAGAAATATATGCCGATAAATCCGTGCTTCTTATTGTTCCTCATCAGGACGATGATATAAACCTGATGGGCGGTATGCTTGAAGAATATGTCAGATACAAAAGTGATATAAGAATTTGTTTTTACACTAACGGAGATTTTGAAGTTAGTGCAGAAACAAGGCTGAACGAGAGCTTGAAGGTGGCTGAATTCTACGGAATATCCGAGGAAAATATTATTTTTATGGGCTATGGCGACCGTTGGAATCCCGAGGACGGACATATTTATACCTCACATGAGGGGAAAACCGTAAACTCAGCTTCCGGAAAAACAATGACATACGCTTTACCCGATCATCCTGCATACAATAACGGCGCAGAGTATAAGCGTGAGAATGTTGTCGGCGACATGAAAGAGATTATCGAAGAGTTCAAGCCGACAGATATCTTTTGCGTTGATTATGATTGCCACACGGATCACGTTGCGTGTTCGCTTTTCTTTGAGGAGGCTTTGCTTAAGGTTCTTAAAGACAACGGCGATTATCGCCCGAATGTTTACAAGGGCTTTGCCTATGAAACGGCTTTCTTCGGAGAAAGGGACTTCTTTAAGGAAAATATCGTTTCAACCGTAAATGAAAGACGTACCGACTATATGCAAAAGCGAGTCAATTTTAACTGGCATGACCGTGTCCGCTTTCCGGTTTCTGCCAAGGCGGCAACAAGGTTTATCGAGAACAGCTCGGTTTATCAGGCACTGTCTTTTTATAAATCCCAGGACGCAACGGATTATGCCGAATCAATTATAAACGGAGACAAAGTCTTTTGGCACAGGAGAACCGACTCCGTTCTTTACAGTGCAAACATTACCGTCAGCTCGGGCAATGGCAAATTGCTGAATGATTTTAAGCTGTTTGATACGGATGTTCTTCATAATTTTCCGTTGTCAAACATAAAGGGAATGGTTGTACCGAATTCCGCCGAATTCCCCGAAAGCGGAATTTGGAAGCCCGATGTGAACGACGAAAAGAAAGAAATCAAGGTTGAACTCGGAGAAATAAAGAATATAAAAATGATTTATCTTTATGATAATCCTTCACACACCGACAATATAATCAATGCCGAGATAGTTTTTGACAGCGGCAAAACGATAGAAACGGGTCCGCTTAAATCGGACGGCTCTGCAACCTCGGTTGAAACAAATGCGGATAATGTTTCATCGTTCGTGGTCAAAATAACAGATTGGGACGGAGACGCACCCGGACTTACCGAGCTTGAGGCATTTGAAACCGGAATTGAAAACCCCATGAGGTTTATAAAGCTGACCGATGAGTGTGAGAATTTTATTTACGATTATATTATTGAATCGGGCGATAAGACAAGGCTGTCATTATACTCATATAACGCTCCGGAGCTTTCAGCGGAAAATTATAGAGTTGACTGCGATAACAAAAAATGTCAGGCAGCTATTGAAAGTGAAATGATTGTTGTGTCTTGCCCCAAAGGAGAAAGCTGCATAATTACCGTGACATCAAAGGACGGATATTCGGACAGCGCAAGAGTATCGAACCCAAAGAATAAAAAGCTTCTTAAAAAAGCAATCGATTTTGACAAATACCATTATCGTGTTTTGAAATCTCACGAACAAAAAGTTTATTACAAAAATATGCTTCTTCATTTTTATGACGAGCTGATGTGGAAAATAAAAAGGACAAAATAAATTGTTCCTCGAAATTACTTTCGGGGAACGTAAAAATTATCAGTGTCAACACCCTCGTGATTCAAAAGAAAAATCTTTTTGTCAATGCCGCCGGCATAGCCTGTCAGGCTTCCGTTTGTGCCGATGACACGGTGGCAGGGGATTATAATCGAAATCGGATTGTGGCCGACAGCGTTTCCGACCGCCTGAGCCGACATTCTTTCAAGGCCGTTGAGATGAGCGATTTCTTTTGCGATTTCGCCGTAGGTCGTTGTTTTGCCGTACGGGATTTCACAAAGAATTCTCCAAACGGTCTGACGAAATTCGCTGCCTTTGGGAGCAAGCTTAAGTTCGGATATGTCCGGTTTTTCGCCATTCATATATCTGTCGAGCCATTCCTTAGCTTTGCAAAGCGTAATGTCATCATCAAAACGAACAAGATTATTTTTATAAGACGAAAGAAAATATTTTTGACCCTCAATCCACAAACCGACAAGCGTGTTGTCCTCGGCGGCGAGAGAAAGTATGCCGAGCGGCGGACAGTTATATTCGGAGAATTTAATCATAAAGTATTTCCTTTCACTTGAATTATACAATTTGATTATAACATATGAAAATTAACAATTCAACGTTGACAGAGGCTTAAAACCAGGTTATACTTGTCACAAGAGAAAATGAAAGGGGAGGGCAAGGAAATGTTTGATTCAATGATGGCTTTTATTCTTGATTTAATTGATCTTATCAAGGCAATATTGCGTGTTTTTGGTTAATCGTTGACAACCAAAAGTATATTTAGTATAATTATCCAAGGAAATGTTTGTGTTTCCTTGGATTTTTTTGTTGAGGTGTTGAATTTGAAATCGCTTAAAAAAATAATTGCAATTATCCTCACTGTTACGTTTTGCATCGGAATAATTTCCGTTTCGGCGAGTGCAAAGGAGAAGCTTAATTATCTTCTTCTCGGTGATTCAATAGCCGAAGGCTTCGGAATCACAAATCCCGATGAGGCTTCCTACGGAAAAATTATTGCCGACACCAACGGATATAATTATAAAAACGATGCAATTATGGGCAGAAACAGCGTCGGACTTGTCAATCACCTGACGAATGACGAAGAATATATAAACGACGTTAAATGGGCCGATATTATCAGCGTTTCAATCGGTGGAAATGATTTTCTTCTTGACCATGCGGCATTGCTTATTGTCGAGGGTATTATTTTTAACGACTACTCAAAGTTCGATAAAATCGGAGAAACGTTTTATGAGAATTTTTCAAAGAGCATGGATAGAATTCATGAGATAAATCCGAATGCAAAAATTCTTGTTCAGCTCCTTTACACATCATGGACATTTGATTTTGCAAGAAAGCCGTATAAGCAGGCAGCGAAAAGAATAAACGATGCAATAATAAAATACGTTGAAGAAAATCCGCAAAATATCTATGTTGTTGATACAAGCGAGGTTTTTGACGGACGCCGTGACTGTATCTCAACCGACACCATTCATCCCAATGCACAGGGCAATATCGAGCTTGCAAAGGCAGTTCAATCGAAGCTTTGTGAAATCGGTTTGGCGAATACTGCCGAACTTGTGCTTCTCGTGCCCGGAATCGACAGAGATTATCTTATAGAATATTTCGGCACACCTCTCGGCCAGATAATAATTTTTGCCGCAAATGTGGCGACGGGCAATTTCAACTTTGCTTTTTAACTTTAGGGTCATCGGCTTAGGTCGGTGACCTTTTCGGATTGACATATATGTGACGCATTGCTATAATTCTAATTATTTGATTTCGGAGAAGAATATGTTAGAAAAAAACTGTAAAAATGAATGTAAAATAAAAATGGCCGACGGCAAAGACGAATACGGATTTGTGAATGAAATTTCCGGGAAAGACGGACGCTTTTGCTCAACAGCGTATTCCGTTTTCTGTGGAATTGAGCTGATTTACAACGATGCTCCCGATGACGATGCTCTCGACGATTGCAAGGCACTCGGCGAAGCTTTGGTTTGACAGTACATCTCCGGCAGGTAATTGATTGATAATATCGGTTACTAAAGCGCAGGCATGCTAAAGGACTGCCGATCTCACCGTCGCAAAAACGCCGCACTTCGTTTTTGTGTGTTCCTCTTCCTTGAGAAAAGCGGACGGTTAGCCTGCGCTTTCGGAGATTTAATAATTGTTATATATAGCGGTTACCAACCCCTTCCGCTTATTATATAAACTCTTTGCTGAATAGAAACGGCGGCTCACTTCTTGTGGGTCGCTGTTTCACTATAATAAACAAACAAAAAGGAAAAAAACAGTAAATAATCTATGTTTTGACGGAAATATAAACCGGATTCCTGTTGAATAAAAGAGATAAACATGTTATAATATACAGCAAACTGGGATTGCTATGTATCCCGATAATAAATTTCAAAACAAGATTTTGAAAGTGAAAATTGATTTGAATTTTTTATGAGGTGAAAAACATGAAAATCAATCGATCCTTCGCCCGTTGCGGACGGAAATTCATCAGTGTGGCATTGTGCCTTGTCATGATGTTCACGACGTTCTTTATCTTTGAACCGAGTGTACTTTCGGAGCTTCTTCCGAAGGCTTCGGCGGCTGATGTTGTTTATTCGAAGGTTACAAATGAAAACGGTACATGGACATCCGGCACAGACTACACACTGTCAGGAAGTACATATACAATCAAGACAGGTAACGGATTCGCGTATTTTCTTAAAAATCCGACCACATTTAACGGTAAAAAGGTTGTTCTTGACTGTAACGTTGATTTTAGCGGAATAACATATGCGTATTGGGATGAGTCCGCAACGGCTTGGTACGGCGAGCTTGACGGTGCTAATCATATTGTAGCCAATTATAAGCAGAGTATAGACAGAACAGATCGAAGAAATGTTGGCGGCTTCGGTGTTATCAGAAAAATGAGCGGCGGCATTGTAAAGGATATTACAATTAAGAACACTTATATTAAGGTGTTAAATAGACGAGACAAAAGCGGAACAAACGTGCGCGGATTAGGCGCTCTGATTGGAAAAATTGAGGGCGAAAGCAGCGCTGCTTATACGGACGTACAGATTAATAATGTTACGGTTGACGGAGCGACTATTATTAAATTCGGAAGAGATGGAAGAGAGAATGATTATGGCTACGGATGCGGTGGCATTGTAGGTCAAACCAGTAAAAAAACTGTATTTACCAATTGCAAAGTAATCAACACAAAGATTTCCCCGAATCAAGATGACAATAGACGAGGCAATAAAGAAGGTGGATTCGTAGGTGAATCAAGCGGGGCCGAAATAATTATAAAAAATGATACGCCGATGGTTAGTGTTGCTTCGACAACCGTTGTTTATGATAAGGATTTGCCAAAAAAGGATTCCGACCACGGCGGACTTATCGGGTGGACATCAGGTAAAACTACAATTGAAAATGTTATAATGGAGGGAACCGTTTACAGTGGTTTAAGCGGCGGAGGATTTATCGGCTATATTGAAAATGCCGAAGCGAATATATCTGATTGTATTTTCAATGGTAAGGTCGCTGCATCAAATTATACAGGCGGATTTATCGGAAACTCCGGATATAACACCGTATTTAATATTTCAAATTGTAAAAATTACGGTTCGGTTACAGGTGATAAGTATGTCGGAGGCATCGTCGGAAGAGCGACAGGCAATACGGTTACCATAACTAACAGTACAAATGAAGGTGAAATTACCGCAAATAACGACTATATCGGCGGTATCATCGGCGGAATTGAAGGAATTAACAGTTCAAAATTCGAGAATTGTACTAATAGCGGTACGATAACAGGTAAAACATGGTATATAGGCGGTATTGTAGGCGCAAGTAATAACGACGGCAATATAACATTCAATAACTGTAAAAATACAGTAAATATTTCATCACCTACAAACAGATATGTCGGCGGCATCGTCGGTTACGCCAAGGGCAAGACCATGATGAACAACTGTGTCAATACCGGTAATATCAGCGGCGCACAGTTTACAGCAGGACTTTGCGCATGGATTCAGGACGACGGCTGTGAGATTACAAACTGCCTTAACACAGGTACTGTTTCAACAAACGGCAACTCAAACGGTGCAGGTATTCTTTCGACTGTAGAGAGTCAGGCAAACAACCCGACATGGAAAATCACGAATTGCGTAAATACTGGTGATATCAAAAACGGTGTTTCGGCAATCGGCGGAATACTTGGTTACATGGGCAATCTTGATGGCCCGGGTACTGTTATCATAAGCGATTGTATTAACAAAGGAAACATAGCTGTTTCGGGTAACGATGTCGGCGGTATTGTAGGTAACCTTTATAGCCACGGCTCATCGACTCAACATCATAAATACATAAATTGCTACAACTACGGCAACATTTTCTCAAATTCGGGAAGCACTGACGGCGTATTCGTAGGAGGAATTGTCGGCAGGGAATACGGTTTTGCGGAATTCAACGGCTGCCGCAACTATGGCACGGTTAACGCATCAAGCACCTCCGCAAACAGTATTTCAGGCGGTATCTGCGGATGGATCGAGGACGATATAAGCTCCTTTGCGGACTGCATAAACTATGGCAATGTGACCGGTAAAAACAATATCGGCGGTATCCTCGGCGAAGTTTCCAACGCATATAACGGCACGTCTTTCTCATTCACTCAGTGCGGCAACTACGGCAGCCTTTCCGCAACTACCAATAACTTTGCGGATATGGGAGGTATTGTCGGTAAGCTTAATGCAAAGGAAAGCACTGTAAAGATTTATATGTCCAAGTGCTTCAACGGCAACGGAAAAGACGGACGTATTGCTTCGGTAAGCTATAAAGCGAAAAATGCCGGCGGCCTTTTCGGCGAAGTTAATCAGCAGGCTGTTATTGCCGATTCTTATAACAACGCTTCAAGCATCAGCAGCAGCACAAACGCAGGCGGCCTTATCGGTACGAACAACGGCAACACCACATTGGCGTATAACTCATTCTCGGTTACTGCGTCGGTTTCAAAGCTTGCCGGTTCAGGCAGCGTTACTCAATACGGATGCTTCACAAATACAATGGGCAAAGGCACGGCGGCTCTTGCGACACTGAACACAACCAGAACGGTTTCCGGTATCAGCTCGGTCGGCAATGCCTATGATTATAAGCAGGGCGTGAACAAGGACTATCCGGCACTTAAATGGCAGCTTAACACCCTCACAAAAAATGTCGGCCGCAACCTCATTGCCGATCTTATCGCAGACACGGCAAAGAGCGGCTATAGAGCACAAGGCTCGTCATATTCAATAAAGCTTGACGGTATTACAAAGACATATTATCCGACATATACAAAGACGGAAAATGGCGTTACGGTAACATACAATACTATGTCTGATTTGTTCACTCTCAACGGTACTCCGACGACAACGGGCACGATCGAAATTCTTTCAGGAACAAATCCCGAAGCGAAGAACGTTTATTTCTCGGCATACTATGTCGGCGGCAACGCAATGGGCTGTTCGGCAACGGTATATACATCAACTATCAGCAGAACAAGCTCAACTCATGCGCTTAAAGCACTTTCGACAGGCGAAAGGGTAGAGGTATTTGCATCGGTAAATCCGAATGTTCCCGTTCAGTTTGACAATTACAAGTTCCATGCAAGCATGGACTATGCAAATAATGTAACGGCAACCTCCGGTGCACTTATTGACCTTCATTCAACATATTCCGGTCTCGGAACTCCGACAAAGGAGGGCTACAAATTCCTCGGCTGGTACACAGTCAGAGCCAAAGGTGATGTAATTTCAGACGGATCTACGGTTGCAAATTTCGGTACGCCGAGCTTTGACGATACCCTCGACCGTGATGTTGATATTTATGCTCACTGGGATCCGATATCCTATACCGTAAGATATAACGGAAACGGTTCCACAGGAGGATCAACAGGCGAAACGGTTCATATCTACGATGAGGCAAAGAACCTTGCGGCAAACGGTTTTTACCGTAAATTTGACGTAAATCTTGATTATTGCAACGGAAGGGAAACCGAGACACTGACTGCAACTTCAAGCTTCCTGGGCTGGGCAACATCGGAGAACGGCAATAAAGTTTACGAAGATAAGCAGAGCGTTAAGAACCTCACCGCAGAGGACGGTAAAATTATTGATCTTTATGCTAAGTGGGCGGCTGATTCAAGCGTTGAACTCCCGACTCCGACCATGACCGGTTATACTTTTGACGGTTGGTATACAAGCGACGGAACCAAGGTAAGTCAGATCTTTACTCCGACCGCCCCGACAGAGCTTACCGCTCACTGGACTCCGATTACTTATACTGTTTCTTATAACGGAAACGGCGCAACGAGCGGTGAGACTGCAAGCTCATCACATACTTATGATGTTGCAAAGGCTCTCACGGCAAACGGCTTCAAGAGAGAGTTCACAGTAACCTTTGATTATAACTACAGCGGTTCAACGGCAACAACGGCTACGGCAGTATCGAACTTTAACGGTTGGGCAAAAACCGAAACCGGCGCCGCTGAATATTCAGACGGTGCAAGCGTAACCAATCTTTCGTCGACTGACGGCGATACGGTTATTCTTTATGCAAACTGGACGGATTCAACGGTTAAGTTCCCGACACCGACACGCACAGGCTATGATTTTAGCGGTTGGTATAATGAGGCAGGACAGAAGGTTGAAGAAACAACAGTTATTTCGGAGGATATAACGCTTCATGCAGAATGGTCAATAAAGTCCTACACTGTAACCTTCAAGAACGGAAATGACGTTCTTCAGGAGAGCAAGTGGGAATACAACACCACGCCGACATATACCGGGGACACACCGACAAAGTCAAATGACGACAATTACGAGTACACGTTCAGCGGCTGGAAACCGGAGATAAAGCCGGTAACTGCCGACGTGACCTATATGGCACAGTTCAGCGCAAAGGCTCATGATTATGAGTATGAAATAATTGACGAGCATCAGCACAAGCAGGTATGCAAAAACTGTGGATATGAAAAGCCCGCAGAGAACCACAAGTTCACATATGTCAAGGAGGGCAACGGTTTCCGCTATACATGTACCGACTGCGGCTACAGCTACACGGAGGACGTGGATCTTAACAAGTTTACGATCAGCTTCCCCGAGGGCGGCGGCAATGTCATAAAGAAAGAAGTCAGAAAAGAGCTTTCAAGCAACTACGGAGTTGCAACGATCCAGGCACCGCTGTACAAAGGCAGCAAGTATTTTGCATACTGGAAAGACGGAGCAACAGGCGAGAAGGTCAGCACATACAGAACCTACACCTTCTTCATGACGGGCAACCGTTCATTCGTACCGGTATATGTTGAGCCGACGGAGTACACTGCAGCGAGAAACTCGGCAGTATTCTCCTCAACAGTTGCAGGTGCAAAACTCAACGCAGACGGAAGCTTCTCTCTCTATGCTGAACACAGCGTTGCAAAGACGATCGACGGCTTCCCGAAGTATGACGCAAACAACAGGGTTGAGTCGATCAAGAACATTGTTTCAAGATACGGTGTAATTTATACAACAAGTCCGGCTTATGCAGGAATAAGCGACACGTCGGCAATGGAAAGCGTGCTTGTAGTAAGCAGTACGGACAGCGGAATAAAGGATAAGCCCGCAGGACTTACCGCAAACACAAGAGATCTTACGGGAACGCTTGAGGTAGTTGACACAGCGGAAGCAGGAAGCGACACAGTATGGGCACGAACCTATGTTGTTGACGCAAACGGTACTCTGCATTACGGCATGCCGAAGAAGGTCACGATCAACGAAGTAAGCACGACATCAGTCGCAACGGCAAGCACAATGAGCATGGGCCTGACGGATCTCAACATTGAGAGCGACGAGCCCGTAACCGAGCCTGAGACACCGACGGCACCGAGCTTTATTGAAACAATCACAGCGATACTTGCAAAGCTCGCTGATATTATCAACAAGATAATTGAATTTTTCACGAAATCGGGGGTTAGAATATGAGATACGAAAAACCTGAAATAGAAATCGAAAAATTCTCAATCCTTGATGAAATCATGGATGGCGGAACAAGTGCGGGATTGCCGCCTATAATCGACGAGAATAACGATGGTAACGTAATTTTAGAATCCATCGGCGAGGTTCTCGGCAACATATTCAGCGAATGATTAAGACTAAACGGCACCCACGCGGTGCCGTTTATCATAGGTGATATTTATGAAAAAGATTTTGGTGATTGTTCTTTCGGTTAGTCTGGCCATTTTATCATTTTCCTTTTCGATAAAGGCTACAGGAGACAGAACTGTGCTGTATTTGGATTACGGTGATGTTAAGATCGGTGACGGAACGATTTCCGGATATGACAAGGACGGAAAGCTTGTGACCGAGGTGAATCCATGCGGATATACGATAACGCAGAGGAATTCGCTGCAATCGGTTAACAGGGGCATTTCCGTTACGGACGGGGAACAGGACGTTGAAATAAAAAATATAAATATTGCACGTTCAGGCGAGAATGACAATGCATTTTGCGTTCTTAAAAACGCAAAGACAAAGCTTATACTGACCGGGGAAAATCATCTTGTCCCGGGAACATATTGTGCCGGCGTCGAAATAGCCGTTAATGCTTCGCTGACGGTTGAGGGTGACGGAATCCTTTATACTCAAAGTGAGATTGAAGCGGGAATCGGCGGCGGCAGCGGACATTCAAACGGAACGCTGACGATTAATTCCGGTACGATCTATGCAACAGGAGGCATGGACGGCTACGGCTCGGGAATCGGCGGCGGATCATCGGGCAGTGGCGGAACGATAACGATAAACGGCGGTAATATTGTGGCAGTCGGCGGTGAATATGGCGCAGGAATCGGCGGCGGAATGCTTGGTAACGGCGGTAAAATAACAATTAACGGCGGAACTGTTACGGCCACAGGTGGCAAAAAAGCTGCAGGAATCGGTGGCGGTTTTACGGCTAACGGCGGAACTGTTGTGATAAACGGCGGCAGCGTCAAAGCAACCGGCGGAGAGGGAGCTGACGATCTCGGCAACGGTTTTAATTGCAAGACTGCTTTTGCCGGTATTCATAACGACGAGGGAAATTCAGTCTCGATATTAACTGTACCTTTGAAAGAATTTGCTTTGGTCTGCCAAAACGGCATAGATAAATCATCGATAACCGCAGGACACCCGGATGATGAAAATCTGTATTTTTATTCGGACTCAAACCGAAATATTGCAACGGTTTATATGAAGGACGGAACTGTTAAATTTATAAATTACAACCGTGCGGAGTTTAGCGAGACAAATCCGTTTATAAACGGAGATGAAAGATTTTCAAAGTATCTGATAACCTCTGACAAGGATAATGTTTCGGTTATTGACGGTTTTTCGATTGAAAGCGAAAATGAAAACTGCCGTCTTATATTTAACGGCAGTTGCGTTGATAAATTTAAAATTATTGCAAGGGGTGACGTCAATCTCGACGGTAAGCTTGACGGAATGGATGCAGTTGAAGCGGCATGCGTTGCCGGCGGAATGAACAACGATGTGCTTGCTGTGAAGTTTGCCGACGCAAACTTTGACGGTGTTGTGGATAACGAGGACATTTTGACACTTGAAAATCTTGGAATTACAACAAAAGAACCGCTGAACTGAATCAGCGGTTCTTGAAAATTAAAGGTCATTATCTATCGGATTGTTTCTTATTTCGTTAATTTTTTTCATTCCGTCCTTGAAATTCAATGTTTCACGGTCTGTTATATCTTCCGAACCTGTTTGGGAAGAAAGAATGTTATCGACGATTGCATTTTCCTGTGCGTCATCAACAATCATATGATTCTTCATTTGATTTATGGCTTCCATTCCCTGAGAAACGTCAGTGGTTTCGGTGTCAAAGCTTTTTTCGTCAAGACTGTTCAGCGGATTTAGCTCTTTGTCGGGTTTTTCGTGCGGTTCTGAAAGAAAATTATCAATTTTTTTATCGTTGTTAATGTCAATTGTTTCTTTTGGTGTCAGATATTCATTCAGCTCATTAATATCATTTTTTACTGACTGAATTTTTATTTTTTTTCTGACAATTATTGCAACGATAATCACAACAAGGAGAATCAGTGCAAAGAGAGCAACAGAAATTCGACACGAAAGAATAAAGTCATTTGAAATTTCTGCAATGAGAATGTTTGCTATTTCCATAAAAATAAAATAGGCAAATGCAAAAATTTCCGCACCGCCGCAAAGCTTTGTGGGCCTTGACCTTGAATCGCTTTGTATCCCCTTAAAATAAAAGAAAAAACGTGAAAACGGAGGCAAAAGTATTCTGTTGTCAGTCCTTCTTAACTCACGGTCATAGGTGAAGCCGAAAAGGTAGCATATCAGGAATGCACCGAAATTAAAAAGCGTAAAGACTATGCAATAACAGAGAATAAGTAGATTGTATTTTTCCATATGAATCGTCCTTTTGTTCTTGGTAAATCAATTATACTATATATTTAATGAAATATCAATTACATTGTCTTTTGCAGCAAAAAAATTTACAAATTATCTCGCTGTCGGTAGGGGGACTGCTTTAAAATGTGTGAAGATTTTATTAAAGAATTGTCAAGTGAAATGGGTATGGATATCCATAAATTTTATAACAACGAACACAATGAAAAGATTGAGAAAATTATATCTGAGGTTTGCAAAACAAAAGAAGAATTATTAGAAACTTATTCTGACTTGCACAATGTTGAGTCTAAGACAACAGATGTTAAATTTACCTTTGGTAAATCCGGTGCATATACCTGCGGAGTATTCAGCCCTCTTATGTATTATGAAGTTGTAGCGGGAAATGCACATAAAGGAAAATGTGTGGACCGGCTTGATGAGGTTACGTCGAACGAATATGAAAAATGTTTTTTCGTAGGGAATAAATTAAACTACGCCGAAAGCTATATAGATGGGAAGAAGACAGAGGATATTTTTTTCATTGGAACTGAGGATAGGGTACTGGCCTGTATTTATGATTCGGACGGAATCATTAAAGAAGTTGACGAAGCGGTTTATAAGAATGGTTTTATCTTTTCATATACAACGATTTACGGATTTCCGGGTTTGGAGAATTTTATTCAATGGGACAGATATGAATATGAGTTCTCGGAAAGTGGGATTTCCAAACTGGTTATAAAGGAACGCTTCAAAGACACGGATGAATACACTTTTGAAAACGAAAATGGGTTCGTTAAAAGATTTTCAACAAATGGAAAAGTCTTTGAAGTTACGAAAAAGATTTCCGCTTTTGCAGGCAGCATAAAGCAGAAAAAATAACAGAATATTAAAAATTGAGCCTTCCAAAGGCTGCACCGTTGTCCTCGGCCTCGCCGAATATCATCTCGGTTGTATCATGAAGCGTATCGGCGCACTCGTGATTCGGCACAACGAAATTATCCTGATTCGTTCGCCGCAGCTTACCGATATTACTCATACAAACATATTTCAATTTCATTTTTCTACCGCCCTGACTGTTTTTTTCTTTCATTATACAGGCTGAATTTTATTTTCTGTAATTCATTTTATACCAAAATATGATATAAAGTCAATAACACGGTTAAATGTGCTGTGCTTATGCATTTTAAAGTAAAAATAAATTTGAAAAAAAATTAAAAAAACGCCAATATCACTTGACAAATCGGGCTTTTAATGGTATCATATCAAGCGTTGCAGATATGCGGGTGTAGTTTAGTGGTAGAATTCCAGCCTTCCAAGCTGGTCGTGTGGGTTCGATTCCCATCACCCGCTCCATTTTCTCCAAACATTCTGCAATGTGGAGAACTAATGCGCTTGTAGCTCAGGTGGATAGAGCAACTGCCTTCTAAGCAGTGGGTCAGGGGTTCGAGTCCCTTCAAGCGCGCCATATGGTGGGTATAGCTTAGTTGGTTAAAGCGCCAGTTTGTGGCACTGGAGACCGTCGGTTCGAATCCGACTATCCACCCCATAGAGTCTGCAGGTTCTGCAGACTTTTTTTAAACGGAAAATCGAATAATGGGGTGTCGTCAAGCGGTAAGACACAGCACTTTGACTGCTGCATTCGCTGGTTCGAATCCGGCCACCCCAGCCACAAGTCCCGATTGCTTAGGCAGTCGGGATTTTGATTTTTTATAATTTCCTTGTTGACGATGAAATATTATACTTTGCTGAGTTTTATAATTATTGCAACATAGTATAAAACCGCCCACAGGCTCGGAATTCCGAATCTATGGGCGGTTTGAATTTACTTTATTTTCTGAGCGGCTCTGTGTGCCAGATGTTACGGGCATAATCGTTAATAGCTCTGTCGCAGGCAAAACGTCCTGCTCCGGCAATATTCATGAGTGACATTCTGTCCCAAGTCTTTCTGTCGGCAAAGAGCTTTTCTGCTTTGGCCTGAGCTGCCTTGTAGTCGGCAAAGTCGGCGAGAACCATATACGGGTCATGGTGCGTAATCGTGCCGCCGATTTCGGGGAATACCTTACCGTTGATTCCGCCGTTGATAAAATCAACAACCTTGCGGATATCGGCATTGTTCTGATAGTAATTCATCGGGTTGTAGCCGACACGCTTCAACTCATTGACCTCCGGTGTGCTCATGCCGAAGATGATGATGTTGTCATCGCCGACGGCCTCGTGAATCTCAACATTTGCACCGTCCATTGTACCGAGTGTGATTGCTCCGTTTATCATGAGCTTCATGTTGCCGGTGCCGCTCGCTTCTGTTCCCGAGAGGGAAATCTGTTCACTGATATCTGCGGCAGGCATGAGATGCTCGGCCATTGTTACGTTATAATCTTCAAGATATACAACCTTGAGACGTCCCCTTACATCGGGATCATTATTGATAAGCTCGCCGAGAGAGCATATGAAGCTGATGATCTTCTTCGCCATAAAGTAGCCGGGAGCGGCCTTTGCGGCAAAAATATAGGTGTGAGGAGTGAAATCTCCGTCGGGGTTCTCTTTGATTGCAAGATACTTTGAAAGAATGTGGAAAGCGTTGAGGTGCTGACGCTTGTACTCATGCAGTCTCTTAACCTGAACGTCAAAAATTGATGTCGGATCAAGTTCAACTCCGTTTGATTTCTTGACAAGCTCGGCAAGTCTTTCCTTATTGTGGAGCTTGATTTTTTCAAGCTTTTTGAGAACCTCGGCGTCAGTTGCATAGGGCTTGAGTTTTTCAAGTTCATCACCGTTATAAACAAAGCCGTTGCCGATGAGGTCGGTGAGAAGCTTCGTAAGCTCCGGGTTGGACTGGCAGAGCCAGCGACGGTGTGCGATACCGTTTGTGACGTTTGTGAACTTGTCGGGAGTGAGCGAATAAAAATCTTTGAAAACGCTTTCCTTAAGAATCTCCGAATGGAGAGCCGAAACGCCGTTTACGCAGTGCGAGCCTGCAACGGACATGTTAGCCATTCTGATAACGCCGTTGGAAACAATAGCCATGCGCTCAACCTTATCTGCATCGCCTGTTGCATTCCAAACATAGCTGCGGAAGCGGTTGTCGATTTCCTTTGTGATTTCGTAAATTCTCGGAAGAAGTCGCTTGAAGAGATCCTCAGGCCAACACTCAAGCGCCTCGGCCATAACGGTGTGGTTGGTATAAGCGACGGTATTGGTTACAATGTTCCATGCTTCGTCCCAGCCGTAGCCGCAGTCATCGAGAAGAATTCGCATCAGCTCGGGGATTGCAAGGGTCGGGTGGGTGTCGTTGATGTGAATTGCGATTTTATCGGCGAGATTGTCAACAGTGCCGTAAATTCTCAGATGAGTGTTGATGATATCCTGAATTGAAGCGGAAACAAGGAAATATTGCTGACGAAGACGAAGGCTCTTTCCCTCCGGATGGTTATCGGACGGGTAGAGAACCTTGCTGATAACCTCTGCCATTGCGTTCTGCTCCATCGCACGCATATAATCGCCCTGGTTGAACATATCCATGTCAAGTCCGGGTGCCTTTGCACTCCAAAGACGGAGAACGCTGATGCCCTTGCCGTCCTTGCCCGAAACGAACATATCGTAGGGGATAGCCTTTACCGTGTTGCAGTCACGCTGCTCAACGCGGTGATACTGGCTATCCCAGCTCTCGTCAACCCAGCCCTCGAAGAGGATATCAACAGCCTCTTCCTCATGAGGAACAAGCCAAACCTCTCCGCCCGGAAGCCAGAAATCGGGCAGCTCAGTCTGCCAGCCGTCAACAAGCTTCTGCTTAAAAATGCCGTATTCGTAGAGAATTGAATAGCCCTTTGCATAATAGCCCTGACTTGCAAGACCGTCAAGGTAGCAGGCGGCAAGTCTGCCGAGACCGCCGTTGCCGAGACCTGCGTCAGGCTCGCAATCGTAAAGTTTATCAAGCTTTATGCCGAAATCCTTGAGAGCGGATTCCATTGTTTTGGTTAGATTAAGATTGTAAAGGTTGTTTTTGAGCGAACGACCCATGAGAAATTCCATGCAAAGATAGTAGATTTTCTTTGAATCGGCTTTCTTTGCCTCATTGTGGAATTCTTTTCTGCCCTGCATCATCATATCACGAAGAATGAGGGCAATCGCCTTGTAGTAATGTTCATAGGTAGCTTCCTCGGGTGAAACGCCGTAGAAATGGGAAAGCTTATTAACAATAAGCTCCTTAGCTTCCTTTTTTGTAAGTTTATAATTCATCAAAAGCCTCCTGACTGGTATTTGCTTATTTTATTTTATACTATTTCTCAGAAAAATACAACACCTTATTTGAATTTGCTTATACGAATTTCAAGTCTGTATTTTATGCACTTCAACGAAAAATATTAATTATTTAGGCAAAATAGAAAAATAAATATAAATTTTGAACAAAATATAGAGTCTTATTCAATGCAATAGCAAAAAATAATCAAGCCGACAAAACAAATAATGTCAAAAAAATGCGAAAAAACCCTTTATCGAAAATGAAATTTATAGTATAATACCTTCATAATCTTAATATTTGCGAAGTTATGTGCAATTATTCTGCGGAGGTATAGTTATGGGAAAAAACAAAGTCAGACTCACGATCGGAGGACTGGACTATTATATCACGACTGATGAGGAAATCGCTTATATGAAAAATCTCGGCGAGGATTTGGATGACGAAATAACAGGTCTTATCCATGATCATCCGAGACTTTCTCAGGTTCAGGCGGCAGTTCTCAGTGCCCTTGACTATGCCGACAGACTTAAACAAGCGGAAAAATCAAACGAATTTCTTAAGTCTCAGATTCAGATGTATATGGAGGATGCCGCAAAGGCAAAGACGGAGGCTGAAATGGCTCGCCGTGAAGCCGAGCGCATGACAAGAGACCTCAGAAGCATTCGTCGCAGTCTCGAAGAAAAGGAAATGTTATGATAAAACCTGAAATTCTTGCGCCTGCCGGTTCACCACAGGCGCTTATTGCAGCAGTTCGCAGCGGAGCGGATGCCGTTTATCTTGGCATCAAGGGCCTCAATGCAAGGCGAAGTGCGGAAAATTTTGACGATGATCAGCTAAAAGAAGCTGTTGCGTATTGCCACAAGCATAACGTGAAGGTCCATCTTACGCTTAATACGCTCGTTTCGGACGGCGAACTTGAAAAAGCGCAGGAAGCGGTTCGACTTGCGTGCGAATCGGGAGTTGACGCAATTATAGTACAGGATATCGGACTTGCAGAGCTTATTCACAGAAATGCACCCGAGATGCCGCTCCACGCTTCAACCCAGATGTCAGTTCAGACCGCCTCAGGTCTCAAAAGACTTAAAAAGCTCGGCTTTACCCGTGCTGTTCTTCCTCGTGAATTGTCAAAAGAGGAAATCAAAAAGCTTTGCGAAAATTCACCTATTGAGCTTGAATGCTTTGTGCACGGCGCACTCTGCATGTGTGTTTCCGGCCAATGCCTTTTCAGTGCCGTTCTCGGCTCACGGAGCGGCAACAGGGGAGCTTGTGCTCAGCCATGCCGTCTGCCTTTCGGAGTTGAAAACGGAACGGGGCATGATCTAAGCTTAAAAGACCTTTCACTAATTGATTATATCGCCGAAATGGCGGAAATGGGCGTTTGCTCCTTTAAAATTGAGGGACGGATGAAGCGTCCGGAATACGTTGCCGCCGCTGTCAAAGCTTGCCGCAACAGCGTTGACGGAGTGGCCGATAATGCACTCAGAGACGATTTGCGCTCCGTATTTTCACGTTCCGGATTCACAGACGGATATTACAGAAACAAGCTTGGTTACGATATGTTCGGAATTCGCCGCAAGGATGATGTTACGGCGGCTTCGGGCGTTCTCAAAAAGCTTGAAAAGCTCTATGAAAAAGAAAAAGCGGATACTGTTGTTGATTTTGCTTTTACGGCTTTGAAAGATGAACCGATATCGCTTGCCGCAAGGGCAGGAACGAAAAACGTTTTCGCCGAGGGCGATATACCGCAGCTTGCAATGAATAAGGCAACGACTGCCGAGGCCGTTTATAATCAGCTCTCAAAGGTCGGCGGAACAAGATTTGTCTGCGGCGATATTGATATCGAGCTTGATGACGGACTTTTTATCCCGGTTTCGGAGCTTAACAGGCTGCGTCGAGAGGTTATCGAGAAGCTTGACGAGGACAAGGCTCAGGTGAAAAGCTTCACTCCCGAATTTATTAAAATACAACCGCATGTTCCGGGCAAAAAACGACTTATCTGCCGCTTTGCCGACATTGATAATATACCCGAAAATTGGGATTATATAGAGCAGGTTATTGTGCCGCTGGGCGATGAACGGAAAGTTAAAAAATCGCTCAGAGTCAGCGTTGAAGTTCCGAGAGGGATTTTCTCGGATGATGAAAAAATTCTCGAGAAGCTGAAAAACGCAAAGGAATTCGGTATAACCGAGGCATGGGCAGGCACGCTTGACGGTATTGCACTGATCCAAAAGGCGGGGCTGAAGCCGAATGCTTTTATCGGTTCAAATGTGTTTAATTCACTTTCCGTTAAAACACTTGAAAATATGGGTGTGAACAGAATCCTGCTTTCGCCGGAGCTGACGTTGGCTCAGGCTCAGGCAATCGGCGGAGATGCACCGAGGGGCGTTTTTGCTTATGGCAGACTGCCGTTGATGCTGACGAGAAATTGTCCGCAGAAGAACGGCAAATCCTGCGCCGAATGTAGGCGTTCGGGTAAGCTGACCGACCGCAGGGGAATTGATTTTCCGATTGACTGCCGCTCGGGATGCAGCGAGATTCTCAACAGCGTTCCCGTCTATATGGCGGACAGACTCAGTGAGATAAGAAACATGGATTTCATGCTTCTCTATTTCACGGACGAGAATAAGGAAAAAACATCGCTTGTGATTCATGATTATATCAAAGGCTCAAAGAAGCCGCACGGAGAATTCACAAGAGGACTCCTTTACAGGGGCGTAGAATAACATCTTCGTGATATAAGTATTTTGATAGGCGAAAAAAACGCACCCCGAGCTGAGGTGCGTTTAATTTATTTCTTTTTGTTCTTCGTAAACGACAGCTTCGGGAGCTTGATTTTAGGCTCGGAGGAAACTTCATCTTCAAACGCATCGCTGTTGTTCCAAAGGTGGATAATTCCCTCATCGTTGAGAAGCTTGACGATGATTATAAGAATCGGTACAAGGAAGATTCCGATAAATCCGAACAGTTGTGAACCGATATACATACCCATAAGGGTGACGAACGACGGCAAATCAACCGTTCCGCCGACGATTTTCGGCTCTATTATCTGTCTTACAACATAGATAATTGCATAGACAACAAACAGTCCTATTGCTAATCCGACCTTGCCGGTTATCAGACTGTAAAGCGCCCACGGAACCATGAATGTGCCCGTTCCGATAACGGGAAGAATGTCAAGCACGGCGATTATCAGCGACAGTGCAACAATGTTGCCGTCCTTGTAAATTCCGATAAGTGTAAGGATATTCAATCCGACAAAAATCTCAATACCCGTTATGCAAATAATAAGAACATATGATTTTATAAGTTTTCCGAGTGATTTAAATACAATTCGCTTGGTTGCGGAAAGCTTACCTTCATTTTCCTCCGAAATCTGACCCTTGATAAATATAACAAGCCGGTCATAGTCAACTGCCATAAAGCAAGAGGAAACTATCGCTATCATGACGGCAACAAAGGCGGACGGTATCTGCTTTGCTGTGCTCCAGATTCCGCTGAGTGGAGTTGAAAGGCTCGCAATTGAGAACTTCTCGCCGTTTGACGCCTTGTTTACGATAAAGCTTGCAATTTCAGTTGCACTCTTTTCTTTCAATGCGTCAAAGAACGGTACCATCGACTGAGTTGCCTTTGCTTCAAGGCCGTCAGGCAAGAATCTAATCGTGTTCAGCGACCAGTTCTTTATATTTTCAATCAATGTCGGAATATCTGTCAGCTTCGATTGAATGAAAGCTATAAGACTTTTTATTCCGTCGACGAGTTTAACGCCGATAAGTGAAATCAGGGCTGCAATTACCAAATATAACAGAAGAACGAGAATTGTTGCGGTTAAGCCTTTTTTTATTTTGGTCTTTCTTGTTATGAAGTTTGTCGGCCTTTGCACAATTATCGCAATGAAAAATGCGATAAGGAACGGCGCAAACATCGAAAAGCAGTATTTCAAGAACAAGTATGCTAAACCTAATACTATAGCGTAATAGACTATGTTGATTATTTTTTTGCGTCTTACTTCGGCTTTATCCATAATTAACCTCACTTCAAAAAAATTACACAAAGTGCCTTGTACTGAATATATTATACCATAAAAAAGAAGAATGCAAATAAAAAAATGAAAAAATTTCAAAAAACTCTTTATTATTTGACACTTTTATGATAAACTAAATTGATTATATCGTTTAAACGTATCAGGGAGTTGAAAACAATGGACATAGCTGTTTTAGGCTACGGTGTTGTCGGCTCGGGAGTGGCGGAAGTTATTTCGCTCAACGAGCAGAAAATCACAAAAAAAATCGGCGGAGAAAAAATGAATGTCAAGTATATCCTTGATCTCAGAAAATTTCCCGGCGACAAAAACGAAGATAAAATAATTGACGATTTCAATGTTATTCTTAACGACGGCGATGTTAAAATTGTCGCAGAGGCCATGGGTGGACTTCACCCGGCCTTTGAATTTGTTTCATCCTGCTTAAAGGCAGGCAAATCCGTTGTCACATCAAACAAGGAGCTTGTTGCCGAAAAGGGCGATATCCTGCTTGAATTGGCAAGGGAGAATAATGTAAACTTCATGTTTGAGGCGAGCGTCGGCGGCGGAATTCCGGTTCTGCGCCCAATTATTCAGTGCCTTGCCGCGAATGAGATAACCGAGGTTGCCGGCATACTCAACGGCACGACGAATTTCATTCTTTCAAAGATGATTTTTGATTCGATGAGCTTTGAGGACGCTCTCAAACTGGCTCAGGATAACGGTTACGCCGAGAAGGATCCGACGGCCGATATCGAAGGCTTCGATGCGTGCCGCAAGATTTGTATTCTTGCCGCTCTTTGCTTTGGCAAGCATATCTATCCCAAATCGGTTTATACCGAGGGAATAACAAAAATTACGCTCGAGGATGTTGATTATGCACGCTCATGGGGCGGCGTAATTAAACTTCTCGGCAGAGCGAAAAAAATCGGTGATAAGACGTCGGCAATAGTTTCGCCTGCATTTGTTTCCGATTCAAGCATCCTTTCCGGGGTTAACGGAGTGTTCAATTCCGTTCTTATTCGAGGCAATGCGGTCGGCGATGTCGCTTTCTACGGCCAAGGTGCAGGCAAAATGGCAACGGCAAGTGCCGTTGTTGCCGATATGATTGACTGTGCGCAGCACATCGGACGCAATAAGGGCATAAGCTGGGATAAGGCGGTTGACGGTTCGCTCGTCGATTGTAATGAGGTTGAAACGGCTCTTTATGTTCGTGCAACAGGCTGTAAGGAATGTGCACTCGGTAAGGCCAAGGAGCTTTTCGGCGATATCAAGGTTCTTTCAAGGGAGAATGCTCCCGAGGACGAATTTGCATTCGTTACGCCGGAGGATAAAGAGGGCACGCTCAGAGCAAAGCTCGGTGAGATGGAGAACATCAATGTGCTTTCAACAATCAGGGTAGTTAATTATTAATTATAGATATAAAGTGGTGAATTGATTATGGGACTTATAGTTCAGAAATTCGGCGGCAGCTCGGTCGCCAACACAGAGCGTGTCATGAACGTTGCAAAAATTGTAACCGACACCTACAAAAAGGGCAATGATGTTGTTGTCGTTGTTTCCGCTCAGGGCGATACAACGGATGATCTTATCGCAAAGGCTAAGGAAATAAGCCATCACAACTCAAAGAGAGAAATGGATATGCTCATGGCGGCAGGCGAACAGATTTCAATTGCTTTGCTTGCAATGGCTATTGAGGAACTGGGCTGTCCGGCAATTTCGCTTCTCGGCTGGCAGGCAGGATTCCGCACCGATTCCGTTTACTCCGCTGCGAGAATCAAAAAGGTTGAGACAGACAGAATCAGAACCGAGCTTGATAATCGTAAGATCGTTGTTGTTGCGGGCTTCCAGGGACTTAACAAGTATCAGGACATGACGACCCTCGGCCGTGGCGGCTCGGACACAAGTGCAGTTGCCATTGCGGCAGCTCTCAATGCCGACAGATGTCAGATCTTTACCGACGTTGACGGTGTTTATACCGCAGACCCCCGTAAGGTAAAGGGTGCACGCAGACTCCAGGAAATCACATATGACGAGATGCTCGAGCTTGCAACGCTCGGCGCACAGGTTCTTAACAACCGCTCGGTCGAAATGGCAAAGAAATATAATGTTGAGCTTGAAGTTATCTCAAGCCTTAACCCGATTCCGGGAACAATCGTAAAGGAGACCACTAAAATGGAAAAGATGTTAGTCAGAGGCGTAACAAAAGATAAGGACGTATCAAAAATTTCTATCGTAGGCGTTGAGGATGTTCCGGGAATCGCATTCAAGGTTTTCTCACAGCTTGCAAAGAACAACATAAATGTTGATATCATTCTCCAGTCCGTCGGCAGAGACAACACAAAGGATATCGTTTTCACCGTAAGCATGGCAAATGAAGAGGAAGCGGTTGAGTGCATCAAGGCTCTTCCGTTTATCGGCGACGCTAAGGTATTCAGCGACAATACGGTTGCTAAGGTTTCGGTTGTCGGTGCAGGCATGGAAACTCATCCGGGTACAGCTTCAAAGATGTTCGAGGCTCTCTACGGCAAGGGAATCAATATTCAGACAATCTCAACGAGCGAGATTAAGATTTCCGTGCTTATCGACGAGAAGGATGCCGACAAGGCTGTTTCCGCAGTTCACGAAGCTTTCTTCGGCAATGACTGATTAAAGAAAAAATTCCGAAAATTTTAAAAAAACTATTGACAACCGAAAATTTCGGTAGTATAATGCGTCTAAACCGATGAGAAAGAGTGAGTAGATTTTAACACTGTTCTTTCAGAGAGTCGCAGGCGGTGGGATTGCGGCAGAAGAAGATTTAATCGAATGGACTTTCGAGGGCGAGCGGAAACGAAGTAATGCTTCGGAGTATGTGAGACGGAGGTGACTCTCCGTAAACAAGAGTCAACGTATGGTTAGTACGTCAGAGTGGATGCGGAAGCGTCAAGCAGGGTGGCACCACAGGATATGATTTTTATTCCTGTCCCGGCAAGAAATTGCAGGGACGGGATTTTTTTATTTTCACGGGAGGTTTTATTATGATTTTATTGACTAAGCTTTGGCGCAGGAGCGCCGATTGAATCTTTGCTTTGAACATATTAAAAGACTAAACACAATATTTATTTTTTAATTTCAGAAAGGTTGATATTATCATGAAAAAGTTTATTTCTCTTGCACTTTGTGCCATACTCATTCTCGCAACTCTCACCGCTTGCGGTACAACATCAAAAAACAAAAACTCATACACAATCGGACTTTGCAACTATGCAAACGATGCTTCTCTTAACCAGATTGCCGAAAGCATTCAGGCTCAGCTTGCCGCTATCGGCAAGGAAAGGGGAGTAACCTTTGATGTGAAATATCAGAACAGCAATGCCGACAGCAATGTTCTCAACCAAATCGTTTCAAATTTTATTGCCGACGATGTTGACCTTATGGTCGGTATAGCCACTCCGGTTGCAATGGCAATGCAGAGCGCAACCGAGGGGAAAAAGCTTCCGGTAGTATTCTCTGCGGTAAGCGATCCTCTCTCGAAAAAGCTCGTTGATTCACTTGAAGCTCCGGGTGCAAACATCACCGGAACTTCGGATTATCTTGACACAAGTTCGGTTATGAACATAATGTTTGAGACAAAGCCGAACATCAAAAAAGTAGGACTTCTCTACGATGTCGGACAGGATTCGTCCGAAGCTGCGATCAAATCCGCCAAGGAGTACCTCGATAAAAAGGGTATCGCTTATGTTGAAAAAACAGGTAAAACCGTCGATGAGATTTCTCTTGCCGCTCAGGCTCTTGTTGCGGATAAAGTCGACGCTGTTTTCACTCCGACTGATAACTCCATAATGGTTGCCGAACTTTCGATATATGAGATTTTTGCCAAGGCGGGTATTCCGCATTTCACAGGTGCCGATTCGTTTGCTCTCAACGGTGCTTTCATGGGCTACGGCGTTGATTATGTCAACCTCGGCAAAGAGACTGCAAATATGGTTGCCGAAATTCTTCTCGATGGCAAAGACCCTGCGAAGCTTGCGGTAAAGACTTTTGACAACGGTACGGCTACAATCAACACGGATATCTGCTCACAGCTTGGCATGAACTATGACGAGGTTGCAAAGGCAATCGCTCCGCACTGCACAAAGGTTGAAAAAATCAAGACCGCCGAAAGCTTCGACGGACAGAAATAATTATTCGGAAAGGAACTTAACTTATGTCGCTGGGTTCTGTTTTAGCACTTATTCAAACCGCATCCGAGCTTGGACTTATAAGCGCACTTACCGTAATTGCACTTTATCTGAGCTATTCGATGCTAAATGTATGCGACTTATCGACCGACGGCTGCTTCACTCTTGGGGCAACCGTCGGTGCGGTCGTTACACTCTCCGGTCATCCGTTTCTTGCACTTCCTGCTGCTATGGCGGCAGGTATTGCGTCGGGTTTCATCACCGCATTCCTTCAGACAAAGATGGGCGTTAACAGCCTGCTGGCTGGTATCATTGTCAATACGGCACTGTATTCAATCAACATTGCCATTATGGGAAATTCATCGATCCTTAATCTCAACAAAACCGATACCGTTTTTACCAAAGCGCTCGATTTGCTCAGAAATACTCCGTTCATGGAGCAGTATAAGCTGATTGTCGCATTGCTTGCGGTTATTATCGTCGGTGTTCTTCTCGCACTTTTCCTGAGAACGAAGCTCGGACTTGCGATTCGTGCAACCGGCAACAATCCCGATATGGTTCGTTCGTCGTCAATCAATCCCGTTTTCACAACGATCGTCGGCCTTTGCATTGCGAACTCGTTCACTGCTCTCTCGGGATGCCTGCTTGCTCAGTCGCAGAAGTCTGTCAACATTGATATCGGCACGGGCATGGTTACGATTGCACTTGCTTCCCTGCTTATCGGTAACGTTTTCCTCGGCAGAAAGAAGATTCCTCTTCAGATTGTAGGAATGGTTCTCGGTGCATTTGTTTTCAGACTTGTTTATACCATTGCCCTTCGCTTCGACATGCCGGCATTCATGCTCAAATTCGTTTCGTCGGTTATCGTTGTGCTTGCAATTTCGATTCCTTACCTCAAGACAAGGTTCCCTTTCTTAAAGCGTAGGATTGATCAGCGTTTCGGAAGGAGGACTGCGTAATGCTTAATATTTCAAACATTTCCATTACCTTTAATTCCGGAACTACTGATGCCAAAAAAGCTCTCAACGACATTTCGCTCAAGGTCAACGACGGCGATTTTATCACCGTTATCGGAGCGAACGGTGCCGGCAAATCAACGCTTTTCAATGCGATTGCCGGAACGTTTATTGTTGACAGCGGCAAGATTGAATTGAACGGCAGGGATATAACGCTCATGCCCGAGCATAAGCGTGCAAGAAAAATCGGCAGACTCTTTCAGGACCCGATGAAGGGCAGCGCACCGGGAATGACGGTTGAAGAAAACCTTGCCCTTGCCGCAGGCAGAGGCGGTTGGCTCAGCCATGTTTCAAAGGCGGACAAAAAGGCTTTTCGTGAGCGTGTCGCATTGCTTGATATGGGACTGGAAAACAGAATGAGCCAGCCCGTCGGACTTCTTTCCGGCGGCCAGCGACAGGCTCTTACCCTTATGATGGCGACATTCAATCCGCCGGAGCTGCTTCTTCTTGATGAGCACACGGCGGCTCTTGATCCCGGAACGGCGGAAAAAGTTCTCTCTCTGACAGAAAAAATCGTTGCCGAAAACAAGCTTACCTGCATGATGATTACTCATAATATGCAGTCGGCTCTTGAGCTTGGCAACAGAACAATAATGATGAACAACGGCCGGATTATCATGGACACCTCGGGCGAGGAAAGAAAGGCTCTTACAGTACCCGATCTGCTTCAGAAATTCAAGGAAGAGGCAGGACGTGACCTTGACAATGACAGAATGTTATTGATATGAAGAGGATATTACCGTGAAAAATATTGTTGTAAGAAAATACGGTGCGGACGATATTCCTGCTATGAAAGATATATGGAACGATGTTGTTGACGAGGGCGTTGCTTTTCCTCAGGAGGAAGATCTCACGGATGAGGGTGCAAAAGATTTTTTTGCTCAGCAAACCTATTGCGGCGTTGCGGTCGGCGAGGGCGGCAAGATCTACGGAATGTACATCCTTCACCCGAACAATATCGGCAGATGCGGCCATATCGCAAACGCAAGCTATGCCGTTTCGCTTGAAAGCAGGGGATTGCACATCGGTGAAAAGCTGGTTCGTGACTGTGTTGTTCAGGCAAAAGCGCACGGATTCGGAATTCTTCAATTCAATGCGGTTGTTGCGACGAATATTCATGCAAGACACCTTTATGAGAGAATCGGGTTCAAACAGCTCGGCACAATTCCCGGCGGCTTCAGAATGGACGACGGACATTACGAGGACATCTGTCCGTATTATATTGAAACAAAATAAAAAATCAGGCTGTAAATCGTAAAGCAATTTGCTTTTTGATTTACAGCCCTTTATATTATGCATTATTTATTTTTCTTGAATTCTCTGCCGATTTCGTTCAGCTTTTTCATGGAATCAATGTATGCTTCCCGTGTAACTCCTTTCGGCATGTGTGCCCATTCCGTTGTCAAATTTATTTATTTGAAAACGGCTGTAAAATATGCTACAATAAATAAGGTGATTTTATGGATAATATCAAAGCTGTTTTTATTGACATTGACAATACTCTTCTTGATTTTAATAAATGTGCCCTTTGGTCGATGCAAAAGGCGTTTGAAGATTACAAACTGAACTTTGAAAAATCAATGTTCGACACTTTTAATATGATAAATAACCGCCTTTGGCTCAGAATCGAAAAGGGCGAATTGACAAAAGAGGAGCTTTATGCCTGCCGTTGGAATATGATTTTTGCACTGCTCGGGATTGACGTTGACGGCATTGAGTTTGAAAATGTGTTTTATTCTCATTTGACCGAGAGTGCCGAGCCTGTTGACGGTGCGCTTGACCTTCTCAAATATCTTCACGGCAAATATCTCGTCTGTGCAGCAAGCAACGCTTCGTCTGCGCAGCAGATTAAGCGGCTCAACAACGCAGGAATGACCGGATATCTCGACCGGATTTTTATATCGGAGCAGATAGGCTTTTCAAAGCCAAAAAAGGAATTCTTTGAGCGGTGCTTTGAAAAAATCAGCCCGATTGCTCCGTCGGAAACGGTGATGATAGGTGATTCGCTGACCGCCGATATTGAGGGCGGTGCAAGATACGGGATGAAAACCTGCTGGTATGACCACAATTTGACTAATGAAAGCTCCGATTTGCCCGATTTCACCGTGCGTTCACTTTCGGAAATTAAAAAATATCTTTAATTAGCGATTACATTATAAAAATGCGTCCGATTTTTCTTGACCTCGGGCGCATTTAATAATATAATATATTTAATTATGTATAGTAAAGGGTGCTTCTTATGATACTTATCGCTCCTTCGATTCTCTCATGCGATTTTTCAAAAATGGGGGAGGAAACCGCTCGCATGGATGCCTGCGGTGCAGACTGGATTCATATTGATGTTATGGACGGCCATTTTGTACCGAACCTTACCTTCGGTGCACCTGTTGTAAAGTGCATAAGAAAGTGCAGCGACAAGGTATTCGACTGTCACTTGATGATAAGCGAGCCGCTTAAATATGTTGACGATTTTGTCAAGGCGGGTGCGGATATAATTGATTTTCACGTTGAATCCGATTCGCCGATTGACAAGACGATAGATAAAATTATTTCGGGCGGCTGTAAGGCAGGTCTTGCCGTCAAGCCGAACACGCCTGTTGAGACCGTTTTCCCTTATCTTGACAAGCTGAGCATGGTTCTTATCATGACTGTCGAACCCGGTTTTGGCGGTCAGAAATTCATGGGAGACATGATGGACAAAATTGTCGCCCTGCGCAAGGAATGTGCAGAGCGTGGAATCGATATTGATATCCAGGTTGACGGCGGAATTTCCGAAGCGACCGCACCGATCGTCATTGAAGCAGGTGCAAACGTTCTTGTTGCCGGCAGTGCGATTTTCGGCTCATCCGACCCTGCGAAAACAATTGAAGCGTTGAGAGGTTAAAGCTCTCTCCAATGCTCATAAGTATGAGCGGCGGCAAGTTTGCTTTTGCCGACGAATTTTGCGTATTCATTGAGTATGCGCTGAAGCCCGTTCGCTGTTTCTGTCGGAATCTCAAGTCGATATTTGCTTTCTTTTGTAAATATCCGTCGGGAATTGTCGGGCAGAAATCGCATAAAATCGAGTAGATTATCAAGATTTTCAAACTCATAAATTCGTGTAGGGTTTGCCTTTGAGATAACGGTTTCTCTCTTTTTGTTCAAACCGCTTGCAACGGTGAACATCAGAAGACAACCGCCGTCGGTATCCGGCGCAGCCTCAATCATCAGGTTGCCCGAGGGGTCAACATCACGCCCCGTATCACGGCGAACGGTGTCGAGAATCGTCCAGATTACACGCCTTGTTTCAATGTTTGAATAGTCCATATCGTCATATGTAATATCGAGGTCCTTCATCTCGTCACAGGTTAAACCGACTATAAATTTATTGTTACTTATCGGTTGAATATCCATTTTCGCATCTCCTCATAAACTCGTTAATTAAAGTATATGACCGTTAAAATCGGTATTCAACCATCAAAATATGGTAAATCCAATTTAAGAGCCGACATTATATTATATGCCGCTCTCGGGAGTAAAAGCATGGAAAAATACCAAAAATATAATAAACGTCGCCGCAGCATAACGGAGTTCCGCTCCTCTTACAGCGACAACAAGAAATATTTCATCAGCACGGACAGAAAAAGCTCCTGGATGCCTGTGGTGAAGTATATTGTTATTGCTGTTTTCTTTGTTGTGTTCGTTGTTGCGGGTTTCCTTATAACGGACGCTTTGCTTGAAATTTCCGAAGCACCGTACGTTGAGGAAAAGACGACCGTTTCCGAGGATAAAACGGAAATCGACAAGAAATATTTTGAAAATATTGTCACAAAAACGCCCGATGAAATTACGACGGGCAGCAAGGGAACCACAAATTGATGTACATTCCGTATAACTCAAGATTAGAATATCACAAAAGCATTTTCGGGGCAGTGAAAACCGGTCAAACGGTCACATTTCGCATAATTCTGCCCCGTGATTTTTGCTGCCATGCCGCGAAGCTGGTCATTAAAAAAGCAGAGGATGCGCAGTACAGCTATATTAACATGCAATGGGACTGCATGGAGGGCGTCGGCGAGGAATGGTGGAAGATTGATTTTACCGCCGAAGACGCTGCACTTTACAAGTACCATTTTGAATATGACACATCGTGGGGTACAAGCCGAATTTACCACGTCGGTAACGGACTTGCCGCAATCAAGGGTGAGGGCGACGACTGGCAGCTCACGGTTTACGATAAGAATTTTCACACTCCCGAATGGCTTAAGGGCGGAATAATTTATCAGATTTTTCCCGACCGCTTCGCTTTTTCGGGCACAAAGAAGCAGAATGTTCCCTCGGACAGAGTTTTGCGAACCGACAGGGACGGCGACCCATACTGGATCCCGACCGCCGAGGGCAAGGTGCTCAACAATGACTATTTTGGCGGCGACCTGAAAGGAATTGAGCAGAAGCTCGGCTATCTCAAGTCGCTCGGTGTGACATGTATCTATCTTAACCCTATTTTTGAGGCACAGAGCAATCATCGTTATGATACGGCTGATTATGAAAAAATCGACCCGATGCTCGGCACGGAGAGGGATTTTAAATCACTTTGCCAATCGGCGGAAAAGCTTGGCATAAAAATCATGCTTGACGGCGTTTTCAGCCATACGGGCGATGACAGCAAATATTTCAATCGCTATTCACGCTATGACAGCGTCGGCGCATATCAGTCGGAAAATTCGCCTTATTACAACTGGTACAAGTTCAATAAATGGCCGGACGATTATGAGAGCTGGTGGGGCATTAAGATTTTGCCCGAGGTCAACGAGGATAATCCCGATTTCATCGAATATATAACAGGAAAAAACGGTATCGCTCGCAAGTGGCTCAGGCTCGGTGCATCGGGCTGGCGGCTTGACGTTGCCGATGAGCTTCCCGACGAATTCCTTGATGAGTTCCGTAAGGCGGTCAAGGAAGAAAAAAACGACTGTCTTGTTCTCGGTGAGGTCTGGGAGGATGCTTCAAACAAATCGAGCTATGGCAAACTTCGCCGTTATCTTCTCGGCGAACAGCTTGACAGTGTAATGAACTATCCGTTCGCAGGAGCAGTCATTGATTTTATCCGTGACGCCAACGCAGAGCTTTTTGCTTCAAGAGTTATGAGCATAGTTGAGAACTATCCAAAGGAAGTGCTTGATGTGCTGATGAATCATATTTCGACCCACGACACAATGAGAGCGATTACGGCACTTGCAGGGGAGAGCTGTGCTTACCGTGACAGAAGGTGGCAGAGCACTCATTCCCTTGACGAAAAGGAATACCGTTACGGCATGAAGCTTCTCATGGCTGCCTCGGCAATGCAGTTCGCTTTGCCGGGTGTGCCGACGATTTATTACGGTGATGAGGCAGGTATGCAGGGCTATAAAGACCCGTTTAACCGCCGCTGCTACCCTTGGGGCAAGGAAAATGAAGAGCTTGTAGAATGGTACAAAAAGCTCGGGGAAATAAGAAGCAAGAATTCCGTTTTCAAGGACGGAAAGTTTGAAATTCTTTCCGCAGTTGCCGGTTGCGTTGCTTTCTCGAGGAAGAATGATGATGAAGCAATACTTGTTATTTCAAGCAGCAATCCGCACCCGATAACCTATTACGTTAAGTCCGAATGGTGCGACGCATATGACCTTCTCGGCAACGGCAGAGTTGCTGCCAATATGGTGGATATTGAAGAAAAATCAACAGTAATTTTGAAAAGAAAGTGATATAATGGCATTAAGAGGCCACAAATTTAAAACAAGCAAGCAGGACAAGAAAGGCGATCTTTTGAGATTCTTTTTGGCTTTTCTTGCTTTCGCCGTTGTATTCGGCTCTGTTTCGGCAGTTGTTATACTTAAGCACAATGAAATTTCGCTAAAAAGCATTTTTTCTAAGGAGACAACAACCGACTTGAGCGAAACTACAACGGATGGTCAGCCTGTTTCGCCGACCAAGTTGAGCGGAAAAACAAATTTTCTTGTATATTGTTCGGCAAATGACTATTCGGAAATGTATTTTATTCACATAATCGAAGCGGATATGGATAACTGTATTCTCAAGGACCGTCCGCTGAATCCCGACGGTAAGGCTGCCGACGGCAAAAGCTATGTGCAGACCCTTAAGGAGGGCGGTGCCGGCAAGCTTGTTTCGGTTATTGAGCAGAAAGAGAATGTGAAAATCAATAAATATGTCGGTTCGAATGCCGAGACATTTGCACTTGCCATCAACTATATGGACGGACTTGAATATACGGTCGATAATCGAATTGAATACAGAAGCAATAATTATACATTGATTCTGACAAAGGGCAATCAAACGATTAAGGGCGAAACGCTTATAAAATATTTCAGATATTGCAAAACTCTCGGTTCGGACGGAATGAGAATTCAGGGTAAGCTGATTTGTGCAATGCTTGACAGCTATATAACCGACGAGAATGCTGCAAACGGTTCAAAGATTTATCAAAAGCTGCTTGCAAACCTTGACTCAAACAGCGATATTTCATTTTTTGAAGCGGCGGAAGCTATGGCGACAGTGAAAGCTTTCTGCGATTCACCTAACAGACAGCAGTCAACGATTGTTATAAACGATTCGAGTATATCATAAGGAGGCAAATTTATGTCAACAAAACCGTTAAGAGGCTCTAAGCCCCAACCCGATCATATTTTCATCAGCATCGCAGACGATGCGAAAACAACAATGAATGTAACCTGGAGAACAAGCATTGACGTAAAAAACGGCTATGTTCTTTATCATGAGGACGGCTCGGACGAGGTTAAGCGCACCAACGCCGACACCGATGTTTTCAAGAGCGATATTGACATCAGCAATATGTTTTGGGCAAAGCTCACGGGGCTTAAACCCGATACAAAGTATTTTTACACCTGCGGTGATGATGAGCACAGAAGTGATGAATTCAGCTTCACAACAGAGCCGGAGAATCTCACAAAGTTTAAGTTTATCTGCGTTTCCGACCAGCAGAAGGGAGACTTGATAAATCCCGATTATTCGTATTTTACGGGAATTCTCAAAAAGGTTCTTGCCGAAAATCCCGATGCAAGATTTATTCTCACCGGTGGCGACAACACAAACTGCGGCCAGCATGAAATTCAGTGGAACGGCACATTTGAGGGAATGCAGGGCGTTGTTGAGAGCATTCCTCTTCAGATGGCTCTCGGCAATCATGACAATCGTGGCTTCAGAGATCCGGAGCATGAGCAGGGCAGATATTATGCAGAGCCTGCCGAGTTCTTCGACAATCAGTTTAAAGGCTCATATGCCTATGACGGTCCGAAGGACTGGAAAACCGAAAACTATACATTCAATTACGGTAACGTCCATTTCCAAATGATCGGCATTAACGGCCCTGAGGACGTTAACGAGTGGATGATAGATGATATGAAGAAGAACAGCAGACAGTGGAATATCGGTACATATCATTTCCCGATTTGCTATTCAGGCTCAAACTGTGCCAATTACGACGCATATCCCATGATGACAGAGGGCTTCGAGATGCTTGATCTCGTATTCTCGGGCCATGAGCATAACTTTTCACGAAGCTTCCCAAGAAGAAACGAGGAGCTTTTTGAGCGTCCGTCTCAGGGTACAGTTCACTATATGCTCGGCAACTCCAATCAGAACCCTCCGGGAACAAGGGCAATTTCAAAGGTTTGGCATTCTGCTTTTTATTGCGAGGAGGAGCCTGTTTCCGTTGTTGCGATCGTTGAGGTGGACGGCGATAAGATGACCCTCACGTCAAAGATTGTTGAGGACGGAAGAATTGTTGACAAATGTACGATTGATAAGGGCAAGGATGAGATTACGCCTTATGCCATTGCACCGAAATTCAATCAGACAAGAATGACCTTTAAGGGTGCGCTCATGGGTCTTTGTCAGTCAGGCGTCAAATGCGAAAATGTTGACGGAATGTGGTATGCCTGCTTTGGTACACTTATCGGTTATATCGGCGGTTATGTCCTCAAGGAGAAAGGCAAAATTACTCTTGATGTTTACGGCAAGAGGGTAGAGTTCTTTGAAAACAGTGACAAGGCAATCGTTAACGGTGAAGAAAAGACGATATGTGCAAAGGTGCTCAGAATTCATGACCAGCTTTATATGCCCGCACCGGCGTGTGAGCTTTTCGATATGAGATGGTCTTATGCCGAGAGAAATAATTTTATTTCCTTTGAACATGAGAGTGAGGCACATCCGATAACCGTGCAGCCGTAATTGACAAAATAAAATTATTGTTGTATAATATATCAATCGCTTAAATCGGAGTTGATGACAATGGCAAAGAAAAAGGCAGAACAGGCAACGAATATTGACCTTAATGACGCTCAGAAACGCATGGACCAATATGTTAAAGCTTGCGACAAAGAAAAAAAAGGCAAGATTACGGCACTTTCAATGATAGGTGTTACGATTCTCTGTCTGCTGATTCTTCTTGTTGTCAGCCTTAAAATGAGAGGAATCGGATTCACGGCGGTTGTTGACGGAAATTCCGGCAATATTACTGTTGTTCAGTCAGGTGAGGTTCAGGGAACAAAGCCGGCTGATGTTGTGACAACAAAATAAATCAGATAAAAACTTATCGGCAGTAACATAATCGTTACTGCCGATTTTTTGTAATGTAATTTTATATTGATTAGTAAACCTGCAATTTTGACAGAAGCTCCTGCATATTGTCCTTCATGCTGTCTCTGAATTCGTCAAAATCGATTGTTGCGTTGCCTGTGCGCATATGACCGAAGTCTGTATTCTCGCCCTCGGTTACAGTAAAATTACGCTTTTTACCTGAAAGATCAAGGGTATAGCTGCCTGCCGGGAGCTTCACATTGAAATTGCCGGCGGTGTCGGTCATGAGCCTGTATACCATGCCGGTTTCCTTACTGGTTATGGTGAAATCGATAACCTTGCTCGGAGTAATCTTTGCCCATTCGAGACGGCCTGTTACCGTGCCGTAGTTTTCGCACTCTTTTATTGCTGCTTCGACGGCAAGCTGAGCGTTTACCATTCGCATTGTGCCTGTCGGCAGATGAAGCTCGGAGGAGCTGTCGGCAACCTCATATTTTGTATTTTCTTCGTCGCAGACGAAGTGCTTGACCTGTGCACCCGTGAACGACGGATTAACGCTCCAAACAAGAGAAGCAATACCGGTTACAATAGGCGCAGCCATTGATGTTCCTTTAAGATAAGCGTAAGAGCAATAATTATAGTCTTTTCCGTCGCCTTTGTAGTATGTGCTGTAAATATCATATCCCGGAGCGCAGATTGAAACTTGACTGCCGCCGTTTGAAAAGTCGGCCTGCTCATATGTGTTGAATCCGGTAAACTTTGCCGCCGCAACAATAATTATTCTGTCAACAATTTCCTGCGGAGTGACACCTTTGACTGTTTTAACTGCATTGTCGACCGTTATCGGACAAAATGTGCCGTTATTGCTTGCGTCAACGGCATAGGCAAACTTATCGTTTTTGTAAACGCCATTGCCTGCCGATTGACAGCAGATAAAATCATATCCGCGTTGGAGCATTTTGGCAATGTAATATGAATTGAACTTGCCCTGAGTATCCTTAACGATTTGCAGCCTGTCAATTCCGTTTTTTATTGTGCCGGAACTTCCGAGAGAAAAATTGACTACCTTTGCTCCTGCACGAACAGCGTTGACAAAGCCGGTCATTATTCTTGCACTGTTGTTCCATTTTTGCCCCTGTTCTTCGTTAGCCTCCCAGTCAATACAAACAAGCTTGCCGTCACGGACAATTCCGGTCAATCCCTTTTCGTTATCCTGAGTTGCTCCGATGATTCCGGCAACATGATTGCCGTGATACGAGGGAGCATTATTTTTTTCAAAGAATTCATTCGGGAAAACGATCTTTCCTTCAAGGTCTTCATGGGTCGGGTCGAATCCCGTATCTACAATTCCAACATCGATATCGCTGAAATATTCGTCATAATCCCATGCTTTGTCTGTATCCGTCGCTTTTATCCACCAGTTTGAATACAGTGAACGCCTGTCAAGTGCGTCATCATCCCAGTCGGTAAGATTCCACGGATCATTCGGAACATAATCCGGAGTAATTTTCTCTGCCAGAGAGCAGCTTGCGAATTCAACCTTATCGTTCTCCATAAGCTCATCGCACAAGTTATTGATTTCGTAAAAATCCGAACGCTCGATTTTAATTTCGTATTCATTCATGAAATCAACCTTGCCGACTATTTCACCGTCAAGGGCTTTGACAACCTTTTTCTTGTCAAGCAGCGTTGCATCGTCGCTGAAAAAAACCGTTATTGCATCATTTATGTATGTTGTCGAATCTTCAAGTGCCGATATGCTTTCCTCTTCAGGCTCATAGAAAACATCGTCTTTATCTTCAAAGTGAGCAATATTATTTGCATCAATTTTAACCGTTTTTGCAGTTTCTTTTTTTGCAGAGACGCTCTTTGCTTTATTCGCTTCAACAGATTTGGAATTTGAAACGCTCTGAACCGTCGGTTCGGCCGGAAGCTGTGCTTCTTTTGCGAGTTTAACGCCAACTGTCGGCGAGCTTGCGGCAATAATCGTTGCCATAGCGACAGAAAACACAGAACTTAAAAGTTTCCGCTTTTTCATTTTACAAACACCCCATATTTTATGTATAAAAATATGTTACTATGTTAATTCGAAAATGTCAATGCAATTCTTAAACAAAAATTCCGGTTTATTAATTATTTTTATAGAAAATATATAGATTTTTCGTTTAATATATGATATTATATATGTATATTTATTATTCGGAGGGCTGAATATGACGGTAAAAGAAATTATTGATATACTCGACGGACGTATAATCTACGGCGAGGATTTGCTTGACAGAGAGGTGTTTACCGCCTGTGGCAGTGATATGATGAGCGATGTTCTTGCTTTTGTTAAGGAGCAGGCAGTTCTTCTGACGGGTCTTGTTAATCCGCAGGTTGTAAGAACTGCTGAAATGATGGATATGAGCTGCATTGTTTTTGTAAGGGGAAAATCGCCCGATATGGGCATGATCGACCTTGCCGAGCAGCGTGACATCGTTCTCATAGGTACAGACCTTGAAATGTTCACCTCCTGCGGCCGACTTTATGCTCATGGGCTTAGAGGAGGCAGCGGAAAATAATGGATGAAGTAAAATTGCATTATGATGTCAGTGCCTATGACTTTACCCGAGCCGGTGAAGCATCGGGCAAGCTTAAGCGTTCCCTTAAAGAGCTTGGATTTGCACCTGCCGTAACACGCAATGTTGCAATCGCCGTCTACGAGGCAGAAATAAACATGGTTATTCATGCTGACGGCGGAGTTATTGATGCAACCGTAACGCCGGATTGTATAACTGTTGTATTGGCTGACAAGGGCCCGGGAATTCCCGATATAGAGCTTGCAATGAAAGAGGGCTATTCAACAGCCCCGGAGAATGTGCGCTCGCTTGGCTTCGGCGCAGGAATGGGTCTGCCGAATATAAAAAAATATACCGATGAAATGAACATAGATACTGTCATTGGTGAAGGAACGACAATTACTCTTAAGGTATATAATAAATAAAAGCAAGGAGAAGATCATGAATACTGTTTTTCATTCGGTTAGCCTTGATAAGCAAAAATGTCTCGGATGTATGAACTGTATAAAAAGGTGCCCGACTCAGGCGATAAGAGTGCGCCACGGTAAGGCTACGATTATTTCCGAACGATGTATCGACTGCGGAGAATGTATTCGCATCTGCCCCCATCATGCAAAAACCGCTAAAAGTGATCCTATTGAGGATATTGAAAAATTCAAATATAAAATTGCCTTACCTGCGCCGTCTTTGTATGGCCAGTTCAATAACCTTGACGATATCAATTACATATTGACGGCATTAACCGAATTGGGTTTTAATAAGGTATTTGAGGTTGCAAAGGGCGCTGAAATTATTTCCGACGCAACAAGAAAGCTTCTTAAAGACGGCGGATTGACAAAGCCTGTTATTTCCTCGGCTTGTCCTGCGGTCTGCCGACTGATAAGGATTTCTTATCCCGATTTGATTGACAATCTTTTGGAACTTAATACGCCGATGGACGAATCGGCACGTTTGGCGAGGCTCGAAGCAAAGGCTGAGACGGGACTCGATGACAGTGATATAGGTGTGTTCTTTATTACTCCGTGTCCTGCCAAAATAACAGCGATAAAAAATCCGCTCTGTGCTGAAAAATCGGACGTTGACGGGGCAATTGCAATCAGCGATATTTACCCCATGCTTGTCAGCAGAATGGATCATCTCAAAGAGTTTAAGAACATGGATGAATCGGGTAGAATCGGCGTCGGCTGGGCAACGAGCGGCGGTGAAGCCTCGGGCACATTGAGCCGAAAATATATTGCCGCCGACGGAATTGAAAATGTTATAAAAATTCTTGAAGAGATTGAGGATGAAAAGCTCAATGATATTGAATTTATCGAGCTGAACGCCTGCACGGGAGGCTGTGTCGGCGGTTGCCTGACTGTTTCCAACACATTTGTTGCCAAAGCGAGACTTTCAATTCTCAAGCAATACCGTCCCGTTTCGTGCAATCATATTGATACCGAAGAAGTACCCGACGAGATGCTGTGGCAGGAAAATTTACAGCCGTATTCTGTGCTGAAGCTTGCCGACAACGTAACCGACGCAATGAAGCTGATGAATCAGGTTTCGGAAATGGTAAAGAATTTCCCGGGTCTCGACTGCGGCACTTGCGGCGCACCTACCTGTCGTTCGCTTGCCGAGGATATTGTCCGAGGATATGCGAGCGTTGACCACTGCGTTTTCCGCCTCAAAGCGGAAATCAGCCACACCACTCCGCTCAACGAGGACGAGATTGAAAAATTCATTCCTGTTCCGTTCCGTGAGATTATTGACGAGGAGAAGTTGAAATGGACATAAAAACACTTAAAGAAAAACTGAATTTAACGCTCATATGCGGTGACGACCTTGAAAGGGAGGTAACGGGCTGCTATTGCGGCGATCTGCTCAGCTGGGTTATGTCAAGAGCACAGGAGGGGGACGCATGGCTTACGGTTATGGGTAACGTCAATTCAATCGGCGTTGCTGTGCTTGCCGACGTTGCATGCATCATTTTGACCGAGAATGCGGCACTTGACGAGGAGGCTCTTAAGCGAGCCGAGCAAAACGGCGTAATAATTCTCACCACGGAAAAAAATTCCTACCGGGTAGCCGCCGAAATCTCAAGGCTGATTTAAAATGGATTTGTATTACGATTTTCATTTGCATTCATGTCTTTCGCCCTGCGGCGACAACGACATGACGCCGTATAATCTTGTCAATATGGCGAAAATTCTCGGTATGGATGCCATAGCTTTGACTGACCACAACACCGCTCAAAATTGCCGTGCGGCAATCAACGTTGGCGAAAAGATTGGTCTGACCGTTATTCCGGGCATGGAGCTTTGCACTTCGGAGGAGGTACATGTTGTATGTCTGTTTGACGACGTAAAAAATGCCGAGGTTTTTTCCGAATATGTGCTTTCAACTGTTCCTCCTGTCAAAAACCGACCCGAAATTTTTGGCGACCAGATCATTATGGATGAGGGCGACGGGATAATGGGAACGCAGGAGTTACTGCTGACAACTGCGAGCGGAATCAGTATTGAAAATGCCGTGCAAATTGTCGGTGAATACGGCGGCATATGCTATCCGGCACATATCGACCGTAATTCGTACAGCGTTATTTCAAACCTTGGAATGATAACGCCTGAGATGAACTTCAATGCGGTTGAAATGACGGAGAAAGCCAATCAAAACGAGTACAAAGAAAAGTATCCGATTATAAAAAATATGCCTGTTTTCGTCAGCTCAGATGCACATTACCTTGAAAATATGAATGAAGCCAAACACACAATCAACGTTCCCGAAAATTCAGCAAAAGCGATTGTGGAGCATATGAAAAAACGAAGCCATGATTATCGATGATTCCGATAACCATGGCTTTAAATTAGTTTATTTTGCGGCCTTTTTAATGAGCTTTTTAACTCCCTTTGTCAGCTGATAAAGAATGGCGGCACCTATTGCAACGGGGATAAGTGCAGCAAACCAAATTGCAATAACGTGGTTCGGCTGCCTTTCCATTATCATGCTGCTGACCTCTTTGAAAACAAACACGTGGACAAGAAAAAGTTCAAAGGTGTAACTGCCGATAAAGGAAAACGCTTTCAGAATTTTTTGACCGACCGACTTTTTCTCAAGCTGTTTGCTGATAAATGAGAGATAAAGACAAATCGTCGGAGCGGTGATGATAAAAGGATACCACCATAATCCATAGTTCCAAAGCTCATCATGAAGCTTGAAATAGCACACAATAAATGCTGCTATGCTGATAATTGAAAGCACTGTGGCAATCAGCATAAACTTTAGCGAAATTTTATCATCACTTACCTGTGATCGTTTTGCAAGATACATTCCGAGGAAGTAAACCGGTAATCTTGTAACGATTATTATAAGTGCCGTAACATTCCAAAACGGGAACGAGAACAAAACAAGTAACAGACAGAAGAGGACGCAGCCGGCAGGCTTTTTGATTTTATCGGCAACAGCGACAAAATACGGCGTCAGAAGATAGAAAATCCACATTGCACTCAAATACCAGTTGATGCTGCCGTTTTTTCCGGTCAAACTCTGAACGCAAAAAATGTTGCCGAGTACCGTTGTAAAATCCATGCCGTCGGTTATTACCTTATATGTACACCAAATCACAATGAAAACAAAATACGTCGGCATAATTCGAATGAATCGCCGCTTGATAAAAGCGGCGGCATTTTTGTCACGGGAATAGGAAAGATAGCATCCGATTCCCGAGGCGAAAAAGAAGATGTCTACACCGCTGTAACCGCTCGATTGTAATGCGGCAAGCAGATTGGGCGTCTTGTAGCCGAAGTGGAAAAAGATTACCCACAAAATCGCAAAACCCATCCATATTTTTCTGTATTTTATAACTTCTTTTAGGGTCATAGGTTAACCTCCGTGATTGTTTTATCAATAACAGTCTTGCTTAAAATTATACAGGAAAAAAATAATATTGTCAACAAGCGTAGGGATAAACCGAAAATCCATTACTTTTTTTGAGAAAACAATCGGATTTCCTCGGTGCGAATCCGTGTCGTATTCTAAAGTGAGGATCAAGAACGGCACATTCCGCAGAGCTCGACGAGGTTCGATATAGGAACTTTCTGTAGCGGTATGTGACCACATCGACCCGGATGTCAGAAGAAAATATTCTCGGCTATCCTAACTGAACAAGTCCGTAAAAAATGGACAATAGAAAAAAGCCCCCTCTTGATGTAAAAT
>OKSC01000466.1_pt1 | contig 46778 bp, 40 predicted proteins | sample 1601161 | NCBI WGS metagenome assembly OKSC01 (sample SAMEA3541552, study PRJEB24748) | human gut metagenome | biome: human gut; feature: human-associated habitat; material: faeces | place: China | collected 2012 | reverse complement strand
CACCGCCCGATAAGGTCACGCCGCCGCCCGAATTTTCATAAAACGGTTTATCCTTAACAATTTCTTTTAAAACCTCATCTGTTGTATATTCCTTACCGCAAATTTTGCGCGCGTCTGCCGGGCAGTAAAGCTCGCATCTGCCGCAAAAATCACAGCTTTGCAAATGATTCGGGCATACTTCGCGGCATTTGCCGCAGCCGATACACTTACTCTTATAAAACATCATTTGTTTTTCAAATGACTGACTTTCCGGGTTGTGACACCATACGCAGGAAAGCGGGCAGCCCTTTAAAAATACCGCTGTTCTTATTCCCGGTCCGTCAACATAAGAATTGCGTTCAATATCAAAAATCATAGCGGAAAGCATTATATTACTCCTTTTGAATTGTTCGTCTGATAATATCATCCTGCAGCGGCTCATTAAGATTTACAAAATAATCCGAAAAGCCGGAAACTCGAACGCGCAGATTTTTATATTTTTCGGGTGCTTTTTTAGCTTTAAGCAGGGCTTCCCTTGAAACATATGTAAGCTGAAAATGAACGCCGCCGTTTTTAAAATACGTTTCAAGCAAATCAGCTGTTTTATTAAAATTGGTGTCGTTTTTAATTAACTGCTCATCAAGCATTATATTGGTGACGGTACTGCCGCAGCCTATGGCGTTCGGGTCAACCCTTGCAATGGAATTAAGCAGTGCTGTAAGTCCGTTTCGGTCTTTTCCTTCGCTCTGACCCAAACCGAATTTGAGCGCGTCACCTGTGTATCTTCCGTCCGGCGTTGCCGCCGTTTTCTCGCCGAACCACTGATGGTGCGGGTTGTAACCTATTAAATCGCCTACAAGCCGGTGGTAACCGAATAAATTTGTTTTATCCTTGAAAAATTCATACAGACTTTGATAAAACCTTTGTGCTATGCTGTTGGAACGCTCGGTATCGTTTCCGAAAAAATCACCTTTCTTAATTATGAGCGTGCGCAGATTCTCAAATCCGCTCCAGTTTGCCTGAACTGCCGCTATAAGCTCTTGCATAGTAACGATTTTTTCATCATATACAAATTGCTTAACTATTATCAGTGAGTCAATTACATTTGCTATACCCACATATTGGGGCGAGGCTATTGTAATATCCCCGGAACCCTGGGTAGGGCTTTTGGCTTTTTCAATGCAGCCGTGGAAAAACGGCGCCGATAAATAGTTTATATCCCTTGCTTTTACGCTGTTATATTTATCATCGTATTCGCATGCGATTGTAAGATCGGAAAAAAGTTCTTTTGAAAATACCTTGTAGTATTCTTCAAACGATTTAAGAGGAATTATTTCATTGCTCTTTTTGTGGAAAAGCGTTTCGGTGGAACGCGCAATATTTACTACCGAATTACCGCCGGTAACAACTCCCGGAAACGCCGGCTCATTACAGCCCACAGTTGTATATCTGACTGCCTCTTTAAAGGGGAATTTGCAAATTTCGGTGTAACACTTTATCCTTTTTTCATCATTTTGGAAGGCAATTCTTTTGTTAGGGTCTTTGCGTTCGCAGTCAAGTGCAAATCTGAAAGCCTCTTTAGGCGTTTTGGCTGTCCATCGCAATGTTACCTGCGGTATCCATGTGGGCAATTCAAGCAAGCTTTCAAGAATAAGCCTTGAAAGACCGGTAAATCCGTCGCTTCCGTCCGGCAGATAACCGCCTATGCAAAAGTGCGATTCCCCGCCGCGCGTGAACCAAGCCGAGGTTATGGGCGTTGCCGCTTGGAGCATTAAAAACAGCTCCTGCAGGTACTCTTTTGCTTCATCACGGGTTAAGGTACCGTTTTTTAAGTCATTATCGTAAAACGGCTGCAAATATCTGTCAAGCGTTCCAAGGCTGTCAGGGTCTGCCGCAAAACAAATATAAATTGTTAAAACCGCCTCATAAAACGAGGTTGGCGCCTTCTCAGGCACTCTTTTAAGTGTCTCGGATAAGGTAATAAGGTTTTGTTTATATTCGCCGTTTTCAGTGCTTTCTGCTGCTTCGGCAGCTTTTTCGGAGCATTTATGCGCCCAGCTTATAAGCGTTAAAACAACATTTCTGACCGCCCGCAAAAATTCTTTTTCTTTATTATCTGTATGTTCGGTAAGGGAGCTGTCAATTTCCTCTATTATCCCCGATAAGCCTTTTTTCAATACCTTCTCATAGTCTGCCGTTGCGTGCTGCCATTCAAATGTTGATAAATTGTAAATCGGCTTTAAGTAAAAAGCATCTACAACCGATTTGCAATTTTTGTTTCCAATTCGTCTGAAAATATCGCCCACAACCGATTCGTCACAGTTGAAAAAGCCGGTCATTTTTGAGCATTCGTATAAAACGGGCTCTTGATTCATTATAAATTCGCATAACCGTTTTGATTCCATTTGCTCCCGCGATAAAAATATATCTTTGCGGTCAAATTCAGTCTTCTTTGGCTGTGCATACATTTTTCCGCCGAGAGTCAGCTCTGTGAGCTTTTCAATTCTTTTGTTCATAAAATACACCCTTTCAAGCATATTTTACCGAATATTGATTGAAAGTAAATTCATAAAAAAGCATTTTTATACTTTTCGGCATAAAATATTTTTTATCGGCTTGCTTTTTTTCACCGAACATCTTACAATATTAAGGTCGGGGGGGAGAATATATGAATGCAAATTTTATAATTACAAAAATTGAAAACATAATATATGTTGATAAAAACCAATATCCCGAAAGGGTTTCGGCATTTTGCGGCAACCTGCCTAATTGCGAGCTTATATATCATATTTCAGGTAAAATGAGTGTTTATTTTAACGGGAAAACCGAAATGTGCGATGATAATACGTTAAGATTTTTACCAAAGGGTGAAAATAGAGGATATACTGTAACAAGAGAGGAAAACGGTGATTGCATTGATATATTTTTCGACACCGATAAACCCATTTCATCAGAAATGTTTACAATTAAATTAAATAACGGTACAGCAGCGGCGCCTATTTTCAAGAAAATTTTTTCATTGTGGGTTGCAAAACGTGACGGATATTATTTTGAATGTATCTCGTTGCTTTACAAGGTCTTTGCGATGCTTCAAAAACAAACCTATCTGCCTGAAAAGCAATACAAAAAAATCAAGCCCGCCATAGATTACATAAATGAAAATTTTACAAACGGTAAATTATCGGTCGGCAAGCTTTCCGCAATTTGCGGAATAAGCGAATCCGCGCTTAAAAAGCTTTTTATAAAAAAATTCGGAATGCCTCCCGTAAGATACATAATACAGCTTAAAATAAACTATTCATGCGACCTGCTGCGCTCCGGGTTATATTCTGTTTCTCGGGTTTCTCAAATATGCGGTTACGGCAATGTGTATTTTTTCAGCCGACAGTTTAAAGAAAATATGGGAATTTCTCCGTCGGAATTCATTAAAAAATATAAATCCTCGAAATAGCGGTGGAAAATATTCGCATCATCGCCCGACGCTTTCCTTCCGATACCTGATTGTTTTGGTGTCGGGAGTTTTTATATTTGCATATTTTCTGCCGAGCGCCGAATATTTTTTGTGCCGTTCGGGGGGATTTTTTTCAAAATAAGCGCCAAACGGTAACCTTTTTCCGCTTTTTTGATATACTGTTATTAAGAGCCGACGGAGAGCGGATATATCGGAGGGATGCGAAATGCGAAGGCAAAGAGGCTGCGGCTGCAACAAGGGACTTATGGGTCTGACATTTGCCTGCGGGCTTCTCATAAGCTGCTTTTGCCCGCCGAAATTTCTTGTCGCGGTGCTTGCGATATGGGTTATTATTCTCGGCTTCTCCGGCAGACGGTGCTGATTATTTTCTCGGGAGGTCTTTTTTGTGAAGGTCGTTTTATTTAAGAGCCCTAAATTTTTAAGCGGAATTTTAAGAGTGCTTTTCGGAATCAAAAAGCAAAACGGTTAATACATAGCAGTTCACTTACTGTTTTGCCTGAATTTCAGCTTCGGTGTATCGAATTTTAACTTCGCACCGAAGCTTTTTTGTTTTTTTGCTGTAATTTATCGTGAAAAAGTAAAAAAACAGACGATTTTCCGTCGATTATCGATGTCGAATGGTGATAAATGCAGTCTTTTAATGTTATTTTTATGGAATTATGCACTATTTTTGTATTATCACTTGAAATTTATGTGAGAATGTGGTAATATGTGTAAAACAAGTTAATTTGGGAGGAACTTGAAAATGGGAAAGAAATTAAAAATTGTAATTGCGGAAGACGGCACAGAGCTTGGGAAAAGCTGCGAGAAGGCTCTTAAAAGCTACGGTATGGATGTGATCATGTGCGACAAGAGCGGTACGCAGCTGCTTGAAAAGATCAAATCGGAGAAGCCCGATGTAGTGCTTGCCGATATTTTTATGCAGAATCTCGATATTTTGGGCGTGCTTGATGCCATTCACAAAACGGACGCCGCAAGCAGGCCTATGGTAATGGCGATGTCGAGCTTTGATAATCCACGCCTTGAAAAGGAAACGCTTGAAGCGGGAGCAAGCTATTATTTTTTAAAGCCGTTTGATATAAATACAATGGCGGAAAGGATAATCCGTCTTTCGGGCTGGCGGAACGAAATTTCGCCGGTTGTGGTAAAGGACAATGTGGTAACCGACCCCGAGCTTGAGCTTATGGTGACCGAAATCATTCATCAAATAGGAGTCCCGGCGCATATAAAGGGATACCATTATTTGCGGGAGGCAATAATTCTTTCGGTCAAAAACAGCGAGATAATAAATTCCGTAACCAAGCTTTTGTACCCGACGGTCGCAAAGCACCACGGGACAACCTCCTCTCGCGTGGAAAGGGCAATACGCCACGCAATAGAGGTGGCATGGGATAGGGGTGATATCGATGTTTTAAATTCATATTTCGGCTATACCATTCAGAACGACCGCGGCAAGCCGACCAACAGTGAGTTTATCGCAATGATAAGCGATAAGCTGCGGCTGAGGCTGAAGATAAGCTGAAATACATACGGCATTTTACAGGCATAACCCCGGCAAAGAAAAATAAAAATTTCAAAGGAGAAAGCTGAAATGTCAAGTATTAAAAAAACAATGTCCGCACTGCTGGCAGTCGGAATGCTGGCGGCAAGCGCGGTAACGGCGGCGGCGGAAAACGCCGAGCCTACCATGCCGGATCTGACGGGGCAAAGATATCTTACGATTGACGAAATATCTCCCGGCACATCCGTGCGGAGCTTTTCGGAAACGGTCAAGCTCTCCGAAAATGAGGAAATGAGGATATATAACGACGGCGGGATACGCCTTTTTGCGGGAGATTACATAGGCAACGGCACTTCGGTAATAATTTTTGAAAACAGCGATATCAAAGAGGTATACCGAATCAAGCTTTACGGCGATTTGAACGGTGACGGTCTTATAAACGCGGCGGATATAGCCGAAATGCGCAAGACCGCCATGTCGCTCGGCGTGCCCGATGACCCCACCGTGAGCGATATTGACGCCGACGGCGAAACAAATATAATAGACCTAATAAAGCTCAAAAAATACAGGGCGGGCATATGCGAGCTTTCGCAGGGCAGAATGCTCGCCGCATCCTCGCGCTTTACAAATCGCGCCGTTTCATCGGTCGAGGGCTATGAGGAGAGCTTTGAGGATTTGTCCGTAGCCTCAAAGGATATTGAGCTTACCTTCGGCAGATATTATAATTCGGAGGAAACAGACGGCAATATGCTCGGCGGCGGCTGGACGGCATCCTTTGAGGGCTGCGTCAGCTTATCCGACGGCTCTGCCACCGTTCGTATTTACGGCAGAGCACCGCTTACATTTAAATATGAAAACGGGAAATATACCTCTTCAAGCAGCCGTGCAAGGCTTGAAAATTCAAGCAACGGCTTTGTTTTTACGGATGAGAGCGGCATTAAATACACCTTTGGCACAGCCGGCTTTCTTGTTAAAATAACGGATAAAAACGGCAACAATACCGAAATCGGAGTAAACAGTGCCGGAAAAATACAAAAGGTCACCGACAGCGTAGGCAGAGAATATCTTTACGCCTATAATGAGTCGGGTCGCCTTTCCTCAGTTACCGACTGCATGCAGCGCACCGTCGGCTATACATACGATGAGGACGGAAAACTGTCGTCCGTTATCGGGGTGCTCGGCACGGTCACCGAGAGCTATTTGTACAATGCGGACGGCAGGCTTGTAAGGATATCCGATGCCTTCGGCAACAGAATAACCGGAATTGACTATGACGAAAGCCGCAATGTTGCATCCGTTACCGACAGTGACGGAGTAAAAACCGAATATTCCTATGATACGGCGGACAATTCGGTCACCCTATCCCGCAATAATGAAATCACAGAGCGGCGGGTATACAACAGATACGGCTATCAGACCGCGTCCGAAACCGCAGACGGAACGCAGAGAACCTATTACTGCAACGCCTATGGCGATATCGCGCTGACAGAGGATAATGACGGAAACAAAACCTTTTATGTTCATGACCTGCGCGGAAATATATTAAAAACCGAAACGGTAACCGATGAGGGCACCGAAACCGAAACAAATAGGTATGACGAGTCGGGCAATCTTATAAAATCGGTATCAAAGGATTCCGCGGCGGAATACACCTATGACGGCAGCGGCAATGTGCTGACCGCTAAAAAAACGGCGGAGGACAAGCAGGAGGAAACCACCGTTTATACCTATAACCCCGACGGCACGGTAAGCACCGCAGTGACAGACGGGAAAGTCTCCGCATACACCTATAACGAAAACGGTTATTTAACGCGCGAGGAGGCAGACGGCGCCGTTAAGGCATACACCTACAATTCGGTAGGCTGGCAGACAAGCGAGACCGCAGACGGCAAAACCGTTTCCTACAGCTATAATTTAAACGGCGATAAAATAAGAACGGCTGAAAACAACACCGTTAAAAGCCGAACCGTATATGATAATTACGGAAGAATCAAGCAGCAGATAAGCGAAGCCGAATACAATGCTTCATTTGACGCGCTCAACACTTCTTCAGCCGACAGCTATACCGATACCGCGGCGGGGATCCGCTATTATTACGGCACGGACGGAAGGCTCACGCAGATAAAGGCGGGCTGCTATGCCGTCTCTGCCAACGCCGACAACCGCGTAACAAGCGTGACCGCCGGGAACACGGTGCTGGCGCAGTATGATTACGACAACGACGCCCAAAGCCTTATTTCCGCAGTTAATTACGCCAACGGTCAAAGCATAGCATACAATTATAATTCCGCGGGAAACATCGAATCGCTCTATTACGGCGATACTCTCGCCTATACCTATGCTTACGACAGCGGGAACACCCTCATCTCAAAAACAAATCATATAGATAATGTAAGGACGGTTTATTCTTCTGACGGCGTTACCGTCGGCACAATCAATTCGGACGGAACGCTGAACGCCGAATACAACCGCATTTACGAGCGGCTGAACAGAACCTCTTCAACCTCCGGCATGATAACCACCGACGGCTTCGAGCCTGCCGCAGACGGCGGGGAAGCCGAGCTTGAAAGAATAACCGAAAGCTTTGCGGGCAGCAGCTTCTCAACCGATTATTATGAGGATTATTTGACCTACGGCAGCATTACCCGCACCGAGGAAAAGACCGACGGTACGGTCTCCGGTGTGACCGTGAAAAACGGAGGCAACAAACTGTACTCCGAAGAATATACTTATAATGACGACGGACTTATAGCCACCGTCACCGTTTCCGACGGGCGCACCTATGCCTACACATACGATGAAAACAAAAACATCATTTCCGTGGCAAAGACCCAGAAAACCGCCGCTGACAGCGGCAGCCAATCCTCTGGCGGCGGAAAGCTGGGCGGCGAGCTGTTCGGTGAGCTTCGCTATTATTACGATTCGCTCGGTCAGCTTATCCGCACGGACGATGAGGAGAACGAGCGCACAACGGAATATATTTATGACGGCAACGGAAATATCACCGCCGTAAAGACATATTCGCTGCACGAAAAGGATGAGCCGCTTTCCTCGCCGATTTCGGTTAAAAGCTTCGGCTACAGTACCGACGGCTGGACCGATATGCTCACCTCATACGACGGCAATGCCGTAACGCATGACGCGCTTGGTAATATTTTAAGCTTTAACGGTTATACTTATACCTGGCAGGCGGGGCGCCGACTTGCGGGTATGACAAACGGCACAAATACCTACGGCTATAAGTACGACGATAACGGCATCCGCACCGAAAAAACCGTGAACGGCGTCACTACGCATTACCTCACGGTTGACGGCAGAATCACCGGTCAGTATGACGGAACCGACACCCTTTATTTCCGTTACAACGCCGATAATTCACCTATCGGCTTCAGCTTAAACGGCGAGGAATATCTTTATTTAATGCCTGCTGAACAATTCAAAAGTACCTTAACCCGAGCATGTTGGTGTAAACTTTTGAATTGTTCAGGTGCAAGGTTTTTGCGCAATTTTGCGAAAAAACCTTGCACTTTAAAAAGAATCACATTTTGATTCTTTTTAAAATCAGGCGACAATCAATGGATACTGACGGTCAAAACAAAGGTTTTGACCCATAAAATCGAGATTTTAACTCGATTTTATATAATTGCATTTGCTAATGCAATTATTCAGTAGACATTATTTAAAAAATATTCAGGGCGATGTTGAAGAAATAGTTGACAAAAACGGTAATTCTGTGGTAAAATATGCCTATAATGAGTGGGGAAAGCTGCTTTCCGTAACCGGCTCTATGGCAGCTGCCGTGGGTCGGATAAACCCGATAAGATACCGTGGGTATTATTATGACGGCGAAACCGGATATTACTATCTTCAGAGCCGCTACTATAACCCTGATATTTGCAGGTTTATTAATGCGGATGAACCGAGTTATGTTACAATAAGCGCCGAGAAAACAAATTATAATCTGTTCGCGTATTGCGCAAATGATCCTGTAAATTATATCGATCCAACTGGAGAAGTTTCTATAGGTGCGATTGTTGGCGGAATAATTGGATTTGGTATCGGCGCTTTAATAATGCCTATTTTCGCTAATTATCTCAACTTGCGTGGGTGGGGACGGTCGTTATTTATTGCCGGCGGTATGGCAGTTGTAACTGCATTAGGATCTTTACTTGGATATTATTCCGGTAAGGCTTTGGTTACATTATACGCAAGAGGCGGAATTTTTGCTCAAAAATTAAATTCTGCAATAGCGAGGGTAATAAGTAAAATTACAGGAGCCTCTATTGCTATGCGGCAGGAAATGGTTGGACTTTAAATCTGCGTAAAATTACATTGCGTATTATGTCTTCGGGTGGAGGAAGAACAAATTATTTTAGAATTTCAATTTTAAATAAAGGCGCTCTTACATTGGCAGGCAAATTTTCAAGTGATAGAGCCCTTACACATATCCCAATAACTTTACAGAATATAGTTAAAGTTATTAGTTTGATTTTCAAATATAGGTAATGAAATGGAAATAGATAATCTTTTTAATCCGTTTTGGGATTGCATTATAAAAAATTCGACATACAATCCATTTGAGGGTGTTTTTGAATTTGAGGTCGTCTGCGATGATGAGATACATAAAGTATCATTTTTAAATATATCGACATTCGTTTACTTCAATAATATAACAAATACTTTTGAGCAGGATGACTATAAAGAATTATCTTCTATTGTATTCAAGGATAGAAAAGCGAAATTTTCAAAAAGTGCTCCCAAATGGTTGACGCACTATTCACTTGATTTCAATGTTTCTATTGAGGTTATACGCAGAACAATATTAATAAAGTGCGACAGCGTAAAAGTTGATGATAACTTATATCAGTTAAGTGTTCAAAAACCAAATTCACAATAAAGATTGATACCGAAACGGATAACCTTTTTGACGGTGAGTATGACGAATCGGTATTCGTTCGTCAGGAAGACGAACAGGCGAATTAATTTCAGCTAAACAAATGTACCGCAATGCGGCTGCGGTACATTTGCCTATCGTACTTTTGGGGGGATGCCGAAGGTGAAGTGCAAGTACATATTGTTTATATCGCTGCGGTCTTGGCGGCTGCAGCCGCACTTGTATTTACATATTGGTTTTTGACCTTGAATCGAAGCTTTTCCTCGCCGCAGGCTTTTCCCGAGCTAAATGCGGAATGGCTCTCGGCGAAACCGAATATAAGGGTCTTTTCGGATGAGGAAGGCAATTTGTCCGGTGAATTTTATATTGATGATGCCGTCTTGAATTTGAGATTTTACTTAAGAGACGATTCCGTATCGGTTTATCTTCCCGAATATGAAGATTACCTATTGTTCGGCAATTACTCAATTAAGAAAAACGGAGATATAATTATTAAGGATATTTCCTCCGACAGTGAATTTTGGGATTCCGATATTGCGGAAATAGCATTGAAAACGCTCAAAAAGTGATTTTTTAATATCACAGAGGTACTGAAAATGAAAACAAAAAAGAAAATTTTGCTTTCGGCGGTGCCGATAATTGCGGTCGCGGCAGTGCTTTTATCGCTAATGCTTCTTCGCGGTGGCAGGCTGGCAGTCGGCTCCGAAGAGCCTGCGGAAGTCCGCTTTGCCGATTCGGTATATACCTTAAGCTCCGATGATACGGAAGAATTAAGGGGCATTTTTGCCGGCAAAAGGCTGTATCGCGATAATCCGTCATGCGGCTTTGATGAAAACGCATCGGTTAAATTCGGCGACTCGCAAACCTTTTGCATTGCGAAGGATACCTGCCCGATAGTATATTGGAAGGAAAAGGACGAATATATAAAACTCGGCGAAGACGAAAAAACGCAATTATACGATTTGTTGAAGCCTTTCGGCTTTTCGTTCCCGTGTGTTTAGTGTGAGTTGAAAGAGCGCTGATTGCTTTGCGTTTTGAGTGAATGTTAAAAATAAAAAAAACGGATTGCCGCCGTTCGGGGGCAATCCGCTTCGCAGGTGATATTAAACCGCCTTTAATTATTAATAATAGGTTCGCATTCGGAGCCGGAATCTATTTCTTTCTCTTTGAATTCTGATATTTCTCGTTGATAAAGCTGCGTATCTCTTCGACATCGGCTTTCGGAAGATTGCGAAGAACGGTCAGCAGATTTTCTTCGTTCTTGGTAGTCACAAACGCAGGACGCGCTGTGGGTATATAAACAGGCTCGTGCATTGCGGTCGGCGCTTTGTACGCGGCTTCCGCCGATTCGGTCTCGGCTTGCAGATCCATCGGATCGCGGAGCAAAACCGCAGGATTAACGCCGAATACCTCGGCAATCGCCATAAGCTTATCTACACTGATATTGCCCTTGCGCTCCATCTGCGAATAGGTGCTGCATTTCATTCCGAGGCGCTCAGCCGCTTCGGTCTGTGTGAGATTGGCCATTTTTCTGTATATCGCTACGCGTTGATTGATCGTGTAAGCCATTTTTTCATTTCCTTTCATTTTATACTTGACTTAGCCAAGATTAGTTGGTATAATCAATTGGTATGAGGCACGCTGAAGTGGCTCAGTTGGCAGAGCAGCTGATTCGTAATCAGCAGATCGTGGGTTCGAGTCCCATCTTCAGCTCCATTTTCGCAGCAATATTATTGCTGCGATTTTTTTGTGTGATTTATGCTATTATTATATATTTGCTGTCGAATAATGTCAAGCTATATTTTGTGAACAATCTGTGTATATTTTGATTTTTTTATGTTCCGGGCGGCAAAAATAGCGTTTTGATTACCGATTTTCTGTTTTTAGCGCCTGTTTCTCAAAAAAAGTTACCGGCAGGGCGGGCGGACGGCATAAAAAAGCCATGCTATTGCATATGCTCCCGTATTTTAACAAAGAATCATAATACGAACATAAGAGACGGGAAGCGGAGGTAAAACCGTAGAAAGAGGAATGCTTGCAGACTGAACAATTTAACAGTATCCGAAATATTTAAATTGTAAATGTGAACAAAGTTTTAAAAAATTTGCGTTTTTTGTTGACTTTGGGCGTATCGTGTGTTACGATTACAGTAATGAAAAGCTTAACAAAAGAATATTGATATTTGCCAATATAGGTTTGGATTAACGGCCCAAATGTTTCTACCGCACGCCTTGTAAGTTGCGACTATTGGTAAGGTCGGCTTTAGCTTTAATGCCGTCCTTAAAACCGTTTTGTATGTTTTATTGGCAAGCAGACTTTAATAGGTCTGTTTTTTATTTTTTATATAAGGAGCTCGCCCGATGAAAGCTTTAGAAGAAAAAATTCTAAAAGAGGGAAAGGTACTTCCCGGCAATATTTTGAAGGTGGGTTCTTTTTTAAATCATCAGATAGATGTTGATTTTATAATGGAGATGGGGCGCGAGGCCGCGCGGCTGTTTGAGGACGAGGGAATAACGAAAATTCTCACCATAGAAACCTCCGGAATAGCCATTGCGGTAGGCGCGGGCGCTGCGATGCATGTACCGGTCGTATTTGCGAAGAAGCATAAATCAAGCAATGTTTCGGGTGAAGTATTAAGCACGGTGGTTCATTCCTATACACACGGAACGGATTACACCGTGGTTGTTGAAAAGGATTACATAAAGCCGGACGATAAAATATTATTGGTAGACGATTTCCTTGCGAACGGCAAGGCGCTTTTGGGACTTATTGATATAGCCGAGCAGGCGGGTGCCGAGGTGGTTGGAGCTTGCTGCGCCATTGAAAAGGGCTTCCAAAAGGGCGGAGATTCGCTCCGTGCGGACGGAATAAGGGTCGAATCTCTCGCAATTATAGACAGCATGAGCGACGATTCAGTCACATTCCGCAGATAAATTCGGGATAATCGCGGTATTACCGCTTATCAAATAAATAATTTCTCGGAGGAAGAAGAATTATGAAGAAACTTACAGCTATGCTTCTCTGCCTCGCAATGCTTTTTGCTTTTGCAGGCTGCGGCAGCAAGGACACGGGCTCGGGCTCAAACGCAGGTGCCGCCAAGAAGGGCGTCACAGAGGATGTGCTTCCGCGTCTTGACATTAAATCCGATGTTACCGTACCGGATGATTTCAAGATCGGTATGATTTGCCTTCACGACGAAAACTCAACCTATGACAACAACTTCATCCAGGCTCTTAAGTCTGTTCAGAAGGGTATGGGTCTTAAGGACGAGCAGGTTGTTATCGTTACCGGCATCGGCGAAGACAGCAAATGCTACGACGCCGCTGTTGACCTTGCCAAGAACAAGGGCTGCAAGGTTATATTCGCAGATTCCTTCGGTCATGAGTCCTTCATGAAGCAGGCTGCCAAGGAATTCCCGAATGTTCAGTTCTGCCACGCTACCGGCACATCCGGCAAAATTGCGGGCATCGCTAACTTCCACAATGCTTTTGCTTCCATTTACGAGGGCAGATATCTTGCGGGTATTGCTGCGGGAATGAAGCTGAACGAAATGATCAAAGCCGGCAAGATTAAGGCTGAAGAGGCTGTTATCGGCTATGTAGGCGCTTACACCTATGCTGAGGTTATCTCGGGCATGACCTCCTTTTTCCTCGGCGCACGCTCAGTTTGCGAATCGGCTACAATGAAGGTTCGCTACACCGGCTCCTGGTACGATCAGGGTAAGGAGCAGGAGGCTGCTACCGCTCTTATCGAAAAAGACAAGTGCGTGCTTATAAGCCAGCATGCCGACTCCCTCGGCGCTCCCACCGCTTGCGAGCTTGCGGGCGTTCCGAATGTTTCCTACAACGGCAGCACCTACTCTGCAGGCAAAAACTCCTTTATAGTTTCATCCGCCATTAACTGGGCTCCCTACTTCCGGTATATCATTGAGTGCGCTGTTAAGGGACAGGCTATCGATTCCGACTGGTGCGGCGATATAGCTACCAACTCGGTTGTTATAAGCGGACTCAATCAGGGCGTTGCCGCAGAGGGCACCGAAGCAAAGCTTAAAGAAGCTATCGACGCCTTCAAGGCGGGAACTCTTAAGGTATTCGCTACCGATAAGTTCACCGTTGACGGCAAGAAGCTCGATCAGTATATGGCTGATATCGACGGCGACTTCAAGGGCGATACCAATGTAATTCATGACGGCTACTTCGATGAGTCCAACGCAAAGAGCTTCCGTTCCGCGCCTTATTTTGATATTATCATCGACGGAGTTACAAACCTTAATAAAGAGGTTTAATCGGCGTTTTAGACCTGACTATCCCACACAAGGGGAATATTTTCCCCTTGTGTATTTTGATTTTTAAAGCATACAGGGAGGATACTTGTGAACGCGCTTGAAATAAGAAATGTAACGAAACGCTTCGGTAAGGTGGTCGCTAACAAGGACATTAATCTTACGGTGGAAAAGGGCGAAATTCTTGCCGTGCTCGGTGAAAACGGATCGGGCAAGACGACGCTCATGAATATGATTGCAGGTATCTACCACCCGGATGAGGGCGAGATTCTTGTGAACGGCGAACGCGTTGTAATAAACTCGCCGAAGGACGCCTTTGACCTTAAGATAGGTATGATCCACCAGCATTTTAAGCTTGTGGATGTATTTGACGCTACCGAAAATATAGTTTTGGGGATCGACCGCGATAAACGCTTCAATCTTAAGGAAGCCGCAAAGCGCGTCGCCGATATTTCCGAGAAATACGGGTTTGATGTTGACCCGAAGAAGAAAATTTATCAGATGTCGGTTTCGGAAAAGCAGACCGTTGAAATAATAAAGGTGCTTTACCGCGGAGCGGATATACTGATACTTGACGAGCCGACTGCGGTGCTTACCCCGCAGGAGACCGAAAAGCTTTTTGCGGTGCTGAAAAGAATGCGCAGCGACGGCAAGTCCATTATAATAATCACGCACAAAATGCACGAGGTGCTCTCCGTTTCCGACCGCGTGGCGATTCTCCGACGCGGCGAATACATAGATACTGTTATAACAAAGGAAACGAACGAAGCCGAGCTTACCGAAATGATGGTGGGCAAGAAGGTTTCTCTTAACATTGACAGAACAGAGCCGGAAAATACCGCGGACAGGCTTATGATAAAGGGACTTGACCTTTACAGCGAGGACGGTATTAAGGTTCTTGACGATATATCCTTCACTGCAAAAAGCGGTGAAATACTCGGAATTGCGGGCATAGCCGGAAGCGGACAGCGCGAGCTTTTGGAGGCAATAGCCGGTCTGCAGAGGGTTCACAGCGGTGAAATAATTTACAATAATCCGAAGACCGGAGCGGATGAAAACCTGCGGGACAAAACACCCATGCAGATTCGTGAGCTGGGAGTCCGCCTTTCGTTCGTCCCCGAGGACAGGCTCGGAATGGGCTTGGTAGGCAATATGGACATTGTGGATAATATGATGCTGCGCAGCTATCGCCGCGGGCGCTCGCTTTTCCTTAACCGCCAGTCGCCGAAAAAGCTTGCTGAGGATATTATAAACGATTTGGAGATTGCCACACCCGGCGCGAACACCCCTGTTCGCAGGCTTTCGGGCGGCAATGTTCAAAAGGTGCTTGTAGGGCGTGAGATTGCGTCATCTCCAACCGTGCTTATGGCAGCGTACCCTGTAAGAGGACTTGATATAAACTCCTCTTATATGATATACAATCTTCTCAATCAACAGAAGAAAAACGGCGTTGCGGTCATATTCGTCGGCGAGGATCTGGATGTTTTAATTGAGCTTTGCGACCGCATTATAGTAGTAAATTCGGGCAGAGTTACCGGCATTGTGGACGCAAGAGAGACCACAAAGGAAGAGCTCGGACTTTTAATGACAAAATCGGGAGGTGCGGAAGATGGCAGGTGAAAAGAAGCTTAAGCGCGAGCCGTTTGCTTATATTTCCAAAAGAGACGGCGTTTCCCTTACCTATCGAATAACAGTAAGAGCCGCAGCAATCGTTTTGGCTCTTGTGGTTTGTGGCATTGTTACAAAGGTGCTTACAGGAGACAACCCGATCTCAATTTATCAGACAATTGTTCACGGTGCGGTCGGCAAGGGCAGACTGCTCGTTACAATTCACGATATTGCAATACTTCTCTGCATATCCCTTGCGGTAACGCCCGCGTTCCGTATGCGCTTTTGGAACACCGGCGCGGAGGGTCAGGTGCTCATAGGCTGTCTTGCCACCGCCGCATGTATGTTTTGGCTCGGCGGCAAGGTGCCGAACGGCGTGCTGATTCTTATTATGACGGTCGCCGCAATAGTTTCGGGCATGATTTGGGGCGTTATCCCGGCGATATTCAAGGCACAGTGGAAAACCAACGAAACGCTTTTCACACTCATGATGAACTATGTTGCGATTCAGCTTGTAGAATACTTTCTTAAAATCGCAGATAAAAGCGGTTCGAATGTTGTGGGTCCTGACCTTTTATCTCACGGCTGGCTGCCGGATATTTTCGGGGTCAAATACCTGCTTAACATCATAATTGTGGCGGTTATCACCGTTTTAATGCAGATATATCTTAAATACAGCAAGCACGGCTATGAAATTTCGGTTGTGGGCGAGAGTGAAAACACCGCCCGCTATATCGGAATAAATGTCAAGAAGGTAATTATCCGCACAATGCTTGTGTCGGGCGCCATATGCGGTCTTGCGGGTCTCCTGCTTGTGGGCGGCTCTTCACACTCTATCGATTCAAATTTGGTAGGCGGCAGAGGCTTCACCGCCATAATGGTTTCATGGCTCGGCAAATTCAATCCGATCACAATGATTTTAACCACCCTGCTGCTCGTCTTCTTGGGGCGCGGCGCGGATGAGGTTACCTCTAAATTCGGTTTGAACGGCGATTTCTCCGATATTTTAACCGGAATAATCCTGTTCTTCATAATAGGCTGCGAATTCTTCATCAATTACAAAATCAACTTCAGCCGCCGTAAAAAGGAGGAGAAATAATGTTAACTGTCATTAACTTTATCCAGCGTGCTGTTTTGCAGGGCACACCTTTGCTTTACGGGGCTACCGGCGAAATCCTGACAGAGAAATCCGGCAACCTTAACCTCGGTATACCCGGCATTATGTATATCGGCGCAATATCGGGCGTTGTCGGCGGCTTTATGTACCAAACCTCAACCGATGAGGTAGTGCCTATAATAGCGGTTTTAATTCCGTTTTTGTGCTGCCTTTTGGGCTCGCTGCTCGTGTCGCTCCTTTATTGCTTCCTGACCGTAACACTCAGAGCAAATCAAAATGTTACGGGTCTTGCAATTACCACCTTCGGCGTGGGCTGCGGTAACTTCTTCGGCGGCTCGCTTATTAAGATCGTTAAAAGCGATGTTCCGTATCTTGCTTTGGTCGATATCGCGCGGGCGTTTAAAACCACCCTGCCGTTTGCGGAAAGCATGGGGGATATAGGCAAGCTCTTCTTCTCCTACGGCTTTATGGTGTACCTTGCAATTATCATTGCGATTATTTCCGCGGTATTCCTTAAAAGAACAAAGCACGGGCTTAACCTTCGCGCGGTGGGTGAAAATCCCGCCACGGCGGACGCCGCAGGCATTAATGTTACGCGATATAAGTATTTCGCTACCTGCATAGGCGGCATGATAGCGGGGCTCGGCGGGCTTTTCTATGTAATGGATTACTGCAACGGCATTTGGTCGAACAACGGCTTCGGCGACCGCGGCTGGCTTGCAATAGCAATAGTTATCTTTGCTACCTGGAAGCCCTCGCTTGCCATACTCGGCTCTTATCTGTTCGGTGCGCTTTATATTCTATTCAACTATATAAATGTGCCCATGCAGATGATTCCGCTGATTCAGATGCTTCCTTATGTGGTTACCATAATCGTACTTATAGTGGTGAGTATCCGTAAGCGCCGCGAAAATCAGCCACCCGCGCATTTGGGACTTTCATATTTCCGTGAGGAGAGATAGGCTTTTCGGCAAAAAAATGCATAAAAATTTAAAACTTCAAAAAAACTGTTGCATTTTCCGATTTTATGTGGTATTATAATTTGTACTGTGAGTAATGTGTTAGGAGGTGTCACGATGCCGAATATTAAATCTGCGAAAAAGCGCGTGCTCGTAAGCCGAGCTAATTATGAGCGCAATAAAGCTTACCGTTCCGCTTTAAGAACTGCTGTTAAGAAAGCGGACGCCGCTATAGACGCCGGCTCTGCCGATATGGCGGAGGTTGTAACTGCAGCTGTTAAGAAGATTGATCAGGCTACGGTTAAGGGTATCATTCACAAGAACAACGCAGCAAGAAAGAAATCTGCTTTGGTTACCCGCTATAATAAAGTAAAGGCGTAATCTGACACCTTTCGGCTTTACCGAAGGCTCAATCACCCCGAAGGCTAATTCCTTCGGGGTGATTTTAGCATGGCGATAAATTCAAAAAAATTTTGCGGCGGTAACGCCGCATTTATTGTTTTGCAAAGGATAATTCCGCATTCCGAATTTCAGCACCGGTTGCCAACCCCTCGCTGAATGCCGTAGCGCTGCCCGCAGCCGTACCTAAGCGCAAAGCATAGCCGGAATCCTTGGTTTTTTCATATCCCGCAAGAAAGCCTGCGAGCATTGAATCGCCGGCGCCCACGGTGTTGACGGCTGTGCCCGATACTGCAGGCATATAAAGCCCTTTGCCGTCCGAGCAGGAAAGATAAGCGCCGTCCCCTCCCATGGAGATGAGTGCATTCTGCGCGCCGAGCGAAATCAGCTTTTTGGCGTAGATATTTACATTTTGTTTTGTTACCTCTGTATTGAAAATGCCGTTCAGTTCTTCAAGATTGGGTTTTATTAAAAACGGAGAAAATTCAAGAGATTTTAAAAGAGCCTCTCCCTCTGCGTCAACCGCGAATTTCACGCGGCGCGGGGAGAGCTTTCTCATTATTTCCCCGTAAATGTCTGCGGGAACGCTTTTGGGAATGCTGCCCGATAATACAACCGTATCCCCCGCCTGTGCTTTTTCGAGCTTTTCAAAAAGGCGTTCTGTATCCGTATCCGATATCTCGGGTCCTGCGGCATTGATATCGGTCTCATTTTCGGCACGGAGCTTTACATTTATTCGGGTAATACCCTTTTCAAGTCTTACAAAATCGGTGATTGCAAAGGCGGAAGCTGCGCTTTCAAGCGCGCTGCCCGTAAATCCCGCAATAAAACCCGTCGCGACCGATGGAATTCCCAGCTCGTTTAAAATGAACGAGACATTTATGCCCTTGCCGCCGAAATAAAGGCTTTCGCGCGAAGAGCGGTTAATTTCGCCCGCAGCTAAATTTTCCGGGTACATAATATAATCAAGCGCAGGGTTTAAGGTTACTGTATAAATCATAAATTCTCCCTATAAAAAAGCCTCCCTCGTCAGAGGGAGACATTGTAAAGCTTATTATACAATATCAATCTGCAAAACCTGATTCTACCAAAGCTACAAGCCCGTCAAGAGCTTCCTTTTCATCAGAGCCGTCAACAATTATTTTAATGGTGGTGCCGCCTACAATGCCGAGCGACAGAACACCCAAAAGGCTCTTTGCGTTTACCTTTCTTTCATCCTTCTCAACCCAAATTGAGGACTTATACTCATTTGCCTTCTGAATAAAAAAGGTTGCCGGGCGGGCATGAAGACCAACCTGATTCTGAATAACTACATCTTTAACACACATTGTAAAATCTCCTTCGGGATTAACATTTTATTAACTGCCTTGTTACAACTCGGTAACACCTGATATTATCATTATACCACATTTAATGAAATCGTCAATTATTTGTGAATAAGTTCTAATATTTATCCAACGATTTAAGAATCCAAAACCCCGTATTTGTGTAGAATTGATATAATTTTTCGTCAAAATTCGCGGTTTAGACCCCGATGGGATTATTTTATGGTCTCAATATCGTACGGCGTGGTCTGGTAAACAAAGTAGTTAAGCCAGTTTGAGTAAAGCAGATTCGCATGCGCGCGCCACGAAACGAGGGGCTGATTTTCGGGGTTGTCACCCCTAAAATAATTTTTCGGTATTTCTATTTTTTCGCCCACCTTTAAATCGCGGAAATACTCATCTGCCAGTGTGTTCGAGTCATATTCGGAATGACCCGTTATAAATATCTGCTTCCCTTTTTCAGAGGATACGGCGTACACTCCCGTTTCCTTGGAGGAGGCTAAAATTTTAAGCTGCGGCACTGCCCTTATGTCCTCTGTTTTAAAGGTTGTGTAGCGCGACTGGGGCACCATAAAGGTATCGTCAAACCCGCGGAATAGAATTGAATTTTTATAATCCACGGTATGCGGAAAAACGCCGAACAGCTTTTTTTCAAGCATATATTTTTTTATGCCGTAATGGTAGTAAAGCCCCGCCTGCGCACCCCAGCAAATATGAAAGGTGCTGTGTACATGGGTCTTGCTCCATTCCATAATTTCGCAAAGCTCCGCCCAATACTCAACCTCCTCAAACGGCAGCCTTTCAACCGGCGCGCCGGTTATTATCATACCGTCAAATGTGCGGTCGCGAACATCCTCAAAGGTTTTGTAAAATGTAAAAAGGTGCTCTGCCGAGGTATTTTTTGAAACATGGCTTTTTGTATGCAGAAATTCAAGATCAACCTGCAGCGGGGAGTTTCCGAGCAGACGGGAAATCTGTGTTTCGGTTTCAATCTTTTTCGGCATCAGGTTTAAAAGCAGTATTTTAAGCGGGCGGATATCCTGCGTTATAGCTCTTGTTTCGGTCATAACGAAGATGTTCTCATTATTCAGCGTTTTGACCGCCGGCAGATCGTTTGGAATTTTAATCGGCATTTTTTACCTGCTTTCGGCACTGTCGAGCGCCTGCTTAATATCGTTTATAAGATCCTCCGAGTTTTCAAGCCCGCAGGACATACGGATAAGGTCTGCGGGTACGCCCGCGGCGGCAAGCTCGTCATCAGTCATTTGGCGATGTGTGCTGCTTGCGGGGTGCAGGCAGCAGGTGCGTGCGTCGGCGACATGGGTCTCGATCGCGGCTATCTTAAGCCCCTTCATAAAGCCCTCCGCAGCGGCTCTCCCGCCCTTCAAGCCAAAGCTAACAACGCCGGTAGTGCCGTTCGGCATATATTTTTTTGCAAGGTCATGGTATTTATCGCCTTCAAGTCCCGGGTAAATTATATAAGCCACGCGGTCATCGTTTTTTAGCGCACGCGCCACAGCAAGGGCGTTTTCGCAGTGCCGCGCCATTCTGACGTGTAAGCTTTCAAGTCCCAAATTTAAAATAAACGCGCTTTGCGGCGACTGAACCGAGCCGAAATCGCGCATCAGCTGCGCGGTAGCCTTGGTGATATACGCGCCGCCTATACCGAAGCGTTCTGTATAGGTTATGCCGTGGTAGCTGTCATCCGGGGTGCAAAGCCCGGAAAATTTGTCGGGGTAACGCGTCCAATCAAATTTGCCCGAATCCACAATACAGCCGCCTACCGCCGCACCGTGACCGTCCATATATTTTGTGGTGGAATGGGTCACAATATCCGCTCCCCACTCAAATGGGCGGCAGTTGACGGGCGTTGCAAAGGTGTTATCTACTATAAGCGGAACGCCGTGGCTGTGCGCAGCGGCGGCGAATTTTTCAAAATCAAGCACGGTAAGCGCAGGGTTTGCAACCGTCTCGCCGAATACCGCCTTTGTATTGGGGCGGAAAGCCGCGTCAAGCTCCTCCCTTGTACAGTCGGGCGATACAAAGGTAAAGTCAATTCCCATTCTTTTCATTGTAACGGCGAAAAGATTGTATGTCCCGCCGTAAATAGAGGATGAGGAAACAATATGGTCGCCGCAGGATGCTATGTTGAATACGGCGTAAAACGAAGCCGCCTGACCGGATGATGTAAGCATAGCGGCAGTGCCGCCCTCAAGCTCGCAAATTTTGGCTGCTACGGTATCGCAGGTGGGGTTTTGCAGGCGCGAATAGAAATATCCGCTTGCTTCCAAATCGAAAAGCCTGCCCATGTCCTCACTCGTGTTATATTTAAAGGTCGTGCTTTGAATTATAGGTATCTGCCGTGGCTCGCCGTTACCGGGTCTGTAGCCGCCCTGCACGCAAACGGTATCTCTGTTCAAGGAAATCACTCCAAATTAAAAATTTTACAAGCGTTTATATTAAGTATACTCTTTATTTCGTTTTCGTCAAGGTCTAATGATAAAAGATAATTAAGCTCGTTTTCGGGCGACCACATCGGGTAGTCGCTGCCGAAGAGCACCCTGTCCGCTCCGTAGCGGCGGATTATCTCCTTTGCGGTCTCCTTTTTAAGGTAAGGAAAAGCAGAGGAACAGTCAACATACAAATTGGGTGTGCCGCAAAGCTTTTTGCTTGCCTCCTCCCAAATAGACCAGCCGCCGAAATGCGCGCCTATAACGGTAAGCTCGGTATAAATTTTAAGAACGGGCAAAAGGCGGTTGGGGTTTGAATAATCGTAGCGGCTGTCTCCCGTGTGCATAAGTATGGGCAGGCGGTTTTCTTCGCACAGCTCATAAATTTTAAGGCAGCGGTAATCGTCTATTTTAAACGCCTGAATATCGGGGTGCAGCTTAACACCGCGCAGCCCCAGTGACATTAAATGCTTAATATCACCCTTAATATCCTCGCTGTCGGGGTGCAGAGTGCCAAGCCCCACAAGCTTATGCGGGTGCTTTTTAACCTCGCCTGCAATAAATTCGTTAATGCTTTTAACCTGGTGCGGCGTTGTGGCTACCGACTGGACGATATATCGGTCTATTCCCGCCTTATCGCCCATCTCAATAAGATCCTCAACGGTGCCTGAGCCTACCGAATGCTCATGATAAAAATTATCGGTTCCCGCAACCGCGCGCGAGGCTATTTTTTCGGGGTAGATGTGGCAGTGCGCGTCGGTTACAAAGTATTTATTTTCCACCATTATGCCGTTACCACCTTATCCGCCTTTTGCAGACCTAATTTTTTTACCGCATCCTCGCGCATTTTGTATTTTAATATTTTGCCCGCGACATTCATCGGGAAGCTATCCACAAAATCAATGTATTTCGGCACCTTATGCCGCGCCATATGGGAGTTTATAAACTCCTTCATTTCAGCCTCGGTCATAGTTTCACCCTCTTTTAAAATAACGCAAGCCATTATTTCCTCGCCGTACTGCTCGTCCGGTACACCTATTACCTGAACATCCTTAACCTTCGGGTGGGTGTAAATAAATTCCTCAATTTCTTTGGGGTAAATATTTTCGCCGCCCCTTATTATCATATCCTTAAGTCTGCCCGTAATTCTGAAATAACCGTCGGGCGTGCGGCAGGCAAGGTCGCCCGTGTGCAGCCAGCCGTCCTTATCAATGGCGTTTGCGGTGGCTTTAGGCATTTTGTAGTAGCCTTTCATTATATTGTAGCCGCGCGCCACAAACTCGCCGTTTTCGCCGTCCTTACATTCCTCTCCCGTTTCGGGGTTTATAATTTTGCACTCGATTTCGGGCAGAGCCTTACCCACGGTGCCCACGCGCTGCTCGATAGTATCGTAAATAGAGCTCATTGTGCAGCCGGGGGACGCCTCTGTCTGACCGTAGGTTATAACAATCTCCTTCATATTCATTTTATCCACAACATCCTGCATTACCGAAATGGGGCAGGGGCTGCCCGCCATAATGCCGGTGCGCATATATGAAAAATCGGTCTTTGCAAAATCGGGGTTTTCAAGCATTGCAATAAACATTGTGGGAACGCCGTGAAATGCGGTTATATGCTCGGAATTTATGCAGGCAAGCGCGGGCTTGGGTGAGAAATAGGGGAGAGGATAAACGGTTGTGCCGTGGGTCATGCTTGCGGTCATTGCAAGCACCATTCCGAAACAGTGGAACATAGGCACCTGAATCATAAGCCTGTCGGCGGTGGATAATTCCATACAGTCGCCTATGCACTTGCCGTTGTTGACAACATTATAGTGCGTAAGCATAACGCCTTTCGGGAAACCGGTTGTACCGGATGTATACTGCATATTGCAAACGTCGTCCTTATCGACTGCCGCCGCCATACGGTAAACCTCGCTTACGGGTACGGTCTTTCCGCGTTCAATAGCGTCCTCCCAGGTAAGGCAGCCCTTTTGCTTAAATCCTACGGTTATAATATTGCGCAAAAACGGCAGGCGCTTTGCGTGCAGCGGCTCGCCCGCTTTTTTGCTTTCAAGCTCGGGGCATAACTCTGCCATAGTCTCTGAATAATTTGAATCGCGGTAGCCGTCTATCATAATAAGGGTGTGGGTATCAGATTGCTTTAAAAGATACTCTGCCTCGTGAATTTTATAAGCGGTGTTCATTGAAACCAGCACCGCGCCTATTTTGGTAACCGCCCAAAAGGCTATATACCACTGCGGAATATTGGTAGCCCAAACCGCCACATGAGAGCCTGCCTTTACCCCCAAGGCTATGAGCGAGCGGCAGAATTCGTCCACATCGTCGCGGAACTCGCTGTAGGTCCTCGTGTAATCAAGCGTGGTGTATTTAAAGGCGTATTGGTCGGGAAATTCCTCAACCATTCTGTCAAGCACCTGCGAAAAGGTTTCGTCTATAAGCAAATTTTTCTTCCAGACATATTTTCCGGTGTGGGCGCGGTTGTAGTAAAGGGCTGATTCCGCCTTTGAGGTGTCCCCGAATTGACTTATAAAGTTTACAAAGTGGGAGAATATTATCTCGCTGTCGTCAAGCCCCTCGCACCACGCGGGGTCCCATTCAAGCGAAATAAAGCCGTCGTAATTAACAGAACGCAGGGCAGACATCATGTCCCCCACGGGCAGCTTGCCCTCGCCTATAAGGCAAAAGCCCTCGCCGTCAAAGTCCTTTATATGAACGTGCCTTACATACGCGCCCAAATTTTTAATGGTTTCCTCGGGCTGCTCGCCCGCCTTGAAGAAGGTTGAATACATATCCCAAAGAGCGGCTAAATTATCGCTTGCAAAGCTGTCGAGAAGCTCGCGGAGTACGGCGGTATTGCTGAACGCACCCGAGGTCTCGATAACCAGCGTAACGCCCGCTTTTTCCGCCTTCGGCAAAACCGCGGTTATAAATTTCTTTGCTGTGTCACTGTCGCACTCGGCGGATTTTATGCGGATATTCGGTGCGTGCAGATCCTCCGCAATTTTAATGCAGCTTTCGGTTTCCGCAATTGCGCCTTCCTCGCATATATCGGAAATCACATCTATGCACGGCAGCTCCAGCTTCATTTCATAAAGCCGCCTGACGGTCGCCGCAGCGGCATAGCCGTGGAACGCGCCGTCCGTATTTTTAAATAATTCTCCGTTTATATTGTGCAGCTCTATGCCGCCGAATTTCAGTTCCCTTGCTATATTGCAAAATTCATCAAAGCTTTTGTTATGCCAGCCCTTGGTTGAAAAAGATAACTTCATAATTTTCAAGCCTCCTCGTAAACTATCTTATTAACGGCGTTTATGTACGCCCTTATGCTCGCGCCTATAATATCGGTCGAAATACCGTTGCCCGAATAAAGTTTACCCGAAAAGCGCAGCTTAACAAGCGCACTGCCTATCGACTCTTTACCCTCGGTTACGGTCTCAATTTTAAAATCCTCAAGCTCATAGCGGCTGCCTATGATCTGCTCCAGAGCCAAAAACGCCGCGTCAATAGGTCCGTCGCCTATGCTGATTCCGGTGGTCTGCTCACCATCGCGCTCAAGCGTTACCTGCGCCGAGGCGGAAATTATATTACCGTTGTTTATAACATAATTCACAAGTGTGTATGTGGGCGGCACCTGCATGGCGGAGCTTGTGATAATTACTTCAAGCTCTTTTGCGCCGACCCGCTTTTTGGCGGCAACCCGGCGGAATTCGGCGTAAACCTTTTCGGCGTCCTCGTCCGATAAATCGTATCCAAGAGATGCCGCAGCAGAAACAACCGCGTCCTTTCCGTCGCTGCTGTCAAGAGTGATTCCGCTCTGCTCTGCCGCTGTGGGGGCTGCGGTGTCGGTTTTACCGCCGGTAATTCTTACGATCTGCTTTACAATCCTGTTAAGCTCGGTATTTTTAATGCTCGAAGAAAAGCCGCAGGTATCGCCGCAGTTCTTTATCATTGCGGCAAAGCCCTCAAGCGAGGTAATATCGCCCGAAACGGCGGATTTAACACTGCCTGCGCCCTGCTTTACCGCCATAACCGACGCGGCGGAAGCCAGCCCGTTTTTATCGCTGCACATAACCGAAATTTCGGCGTTGCCGCCTGTATGCGCGGCAATTTCCGAAATAAATGCGGCGAATTCATCGGGCATTTTTTCTGCCGCATCATCGCTTATTGTGATAATGCCTGCGCCCGCCGCAATTGCGGTATCGATCATTTCATAAAGAAAAGCCCTGTCCGCACGGGTCGCGTCCATAGCGCAAAATTCGGTATCGCCGCACTTTTCCTTTGCATAGCCTACAAGCTCGGTTATAAATTCGCCCATTTTAGGCGCTTTTTTATGGCAGATATATTCCATTCCCACGGTAGAAAGCGGCAGCTCAATGCGAATACGCGGCTTTGCGGCGGTACGCAGCGCGTCGGCGGCCAAATCAATGCTCTCGCGCGTTTTACCGCCGCAAACCGATAACACGCTGTTTTTAACAAACGACGCCACCGTGCGCACAAGCAGGGTGTCGGTCTTGGCGTTTTCAATTTCGGGCAGCTCTACCGCATTAACGCTGAGCCTTTCAAGCTGGCGCGCGATTTCGATTTTTTCTTTGAAACTGAAATGCGCCCCTGCCGTGCAGAGCGTTCTGTCACAGATTTTAATGTTTTTCATAACCTATCACTCTTTCTTGCTTTTTGTGTTGGAAATTAGGGTATAAAAAAGCCCCGAGATTGCTTTGCCGCAATCTCAGGGACGAAATATCTTTCGCGGTACCACCCTGATTACCGTTTTATAAAACGGTCACTCCGTAAGGCTCCAACAAGCCTTCTGCCCTGATAACGGTGCACTTCCGTAGCGGCATACTAAAGGTTCCGCCGCTCTGCTCGGGAACGAGACTTTTTTACCCTGCTGTATCGGCTTGCACCAACCGCCGACTCTCTTAAAACCGCCTAAAGTAAAAAATAATTCCTTCGTAGCATTTATTGTATATCGGTATTTTAACACTGTTTTCTCAATTTGTCAAGAGCGGGAAATGAAAATTTCGGCTTTATAATTTTCCCGTTTTTAATTGACAAGCAATCGGAATTTGTGTAAAATAAAGATGGTGAGCAATCACCCTTAAAGGCAACCTACAACGGTAGGCGGTTAGCCCTCTTCTATTCAGAGGGCACTTTTCGTCCTCTTTGAAAGGGGGCGTTGCCAATGGGGTACATAACAATAAACGATTTGTTTTCGTTCGGGATTTTGATTGTTTCAATCATTACTCTTGTTATTACCATAATGCGCAAAAAGAAATAACCGCCCAAGCGACCAAACTTTAGCGGTTATTCTTTAACACTAATTTTTGAAGGCTAACCGTCTATCGGTTGCCTTTCTGCTTTTATTATAGCATAATTTTTCGGTTTGTCAAGTGCTCTCGATAAACCGCCGAATAAGCGTTTTTGATTCATAAAGTAAAGCTCCCGTATTTTTATATGGGAGCTTTGGTGAAGACAGGTGGACTTGAACCACCGACCCCCTGCATGTCAAGCAGGTACTCTAACCAACTGAGCTATGCCTTCATTAAGATAAAAAATGGTCGAGGTGACAGGACTTGAACCTGCGGCCTCTGCGTCCCGAACGCAGCGCTCTACCAAACTGAGCCACACCTCGATGAATAACTATTAAATTGTAGGAAATTATCTCGCGGTGATTACCCGGCCGCGCCGCTACGCAGCTTACACTTGCGGTGCCCAAAATTTTCCGCTCCTTTGAAGGGAGCAAAATTTTGACCGCTGCGACTTTTCGCACTCGCTGTATCTTCCGCAGGAAGCGCTCGTGCTCAAAGCTACCAAACTGAGCCACACCTCGATGAATAACTATTAAATTGTAGGGAATTATCTCGCGGTGATTACCCGGTCGCGCCGCTGCACAGTATATATGCTGACAGCTTTTTAATTATATACTCTGTCGCTGTAAATGTCAATATATTTTTTTGAAAAAGGGCAAAAAACCGTATTTACCTCAGAAATACGAAAAAAGCGGCGCGGTATGTCCCGCGGAGCGATAAAATTTGCAAATTTTTTGTTATCATATTGATTGGCGGCAATCGGAGATACATAATACAGGTAATTAAAATGAACGTATAAGACAAATGACCGGCTTTGAAAACATTAGAAAGAATTTCGGCTTCGGATGTATGCGCCTGCCGATAGTGCTCGGCGGCTGTCGGTCTTATTTCGCCCGTAATAAACTTTGTCATAACCTCTGCAGTATCTTCCCCGCGGCTTGCTTTAATATAATCCCAATAGAGCAGATGCTTGGAAAACCGAAAAGGATTCAAGACTGTACTATGAGGGTTATATCAGAAAAATCGCCACGCGGTGATTTTGCAGGCGTCACCTATAAAGCTTAAGCACTTGCTCGGTTCTTTGTACTGTCATATCCCGCAGCCGTTCGGGGGATAATACCTTTACCCTGTCGCCGAAGCTTATCACCCAGGAAACGAGCGCGTCGGAAAGCGCTGCACGTACCGTGAAGCAAAATTCGTCATCCGTTACCTTTTTAATAAAGATATCCTCACTGAAGCGGTCGGCGACCTGCTCGGTTATTTTTTTGCTGCAGCAAAGCTCTATTTCGCACATTTCGCCGCCGTGCATCCCGAAAAGCTTCGAGGTATAGTCGGGGGTATCGAAACGGTCGGTATATTCGCTGACCTCCGAATAGTGCCGCTGCGGCATATCGGTTATTTCAACCTTATACATTCTGTCAAGCCGCAAATGAAGCAGATTATCATACTTTTCGTAATTGCCTATAACATAGTAATGATCGTCCTGCCAGGTCAGCGCATAGGGGCTTATAAGCATTTCTTTTTTCTGCTTTTCTATGCTTCTGTCGTGCGAGAGTACACGGTTTACATATTCAAAGCGTATCTTCTTTTTATCGGCTATTGCGCGGCTTATTTTATCAATACTGTAAAATATCTCTTCGTTGACAGATTTGGCGCAGGAGGAAAAATAAACGCGGCTTTCTCTTTTCTGTGCCTGATAACGGGAAACAAAGGAGTCAAGCTTTTTTACAAGCTCCCGCGTTTTCGCCGCACTTATAAAGCCTGCGGTACGCACCGCGTCCGCAAGCAGATAGATCTCCGGCTCTTCAAACTCGCGTGAGGCTAAAAACCAGCCCCTCGGCGATGCCGAACGCACAATGTCCGCCCCGTAATCGATAAGAGCGGATATATCGGCGTAAACCGATTTGCGCTCGGCGGATATCCCCTGAGAATCAAGAAATTTGCATATATCCTTTGCGGTGACGGGGTGCTCCTCATCGCTTTCGCGCTTTAAAAAATCCAGAATATAAAGTATTTTCAAACGCTGTCCGTGCGTTTTTGCCATAAGCTCACCTTTTCAAAAAATTCCTCATAGTTCATCATGTTATTCATAACATCCAGCATGGCAGAGGACGAAAGTGTTTGCGGCAGTCCCAAAAAGCTTAAAAAATCACGGCGCATATCGGCACTGTTCGCTCTGCCAGAAAGCCCCGATGAAAACATATCGCTCTTGGTGATTTTTTTTCGCTCGGCGCTGCGTTCCGCCGAAACTCCGCATCTTTGCAGCGCTTCGGCTATTACCTCGGGGGACATTCCCTCAACGCCCAAAAGCCCCTCCTTTGAATATTTCGCCTTACGCCGTTCCTTGCCCTTAAGTGCCGGAACATAAACATTTATGATTTCCGTATTTCCCAAAAGCTTTTTGAGATATGCGCGGATAACCGCTCCCGCACTGTCGGAATCGGTCATCACGATAACGCCCTTATCCTTAGCCGCTGCCCGTATCAGCGCGGCTTTTTCGGGGCTTTTGAATATGCGGAAGCCGTCGGTTGGAATTATCAGCGCGTCAATAACATTTTCAAGCGTAATCTTATCATATTTCCCTTCGACTATTACGGGTCGGTCAAGCCTTATCAACGCTTTCACCCTTTGCTATAATATATATGAGCCGCACCGTCAGCTGCTCAAGCACCGTTCTGGGATCTGCCCCGAAGGATTTGAGCTGCTTATCGGCAGCGAGCAGCGCCTCAAAGCTTAAGGCGAGCCTTTTAAAATCGAATTTTGAAAGGCTCTGCGCGGCGCGGTCAAGCACGAATTCGCGTCCCTTATAGCCGAATTCCGCCGCGATTTCGGAATTTTTCATTCCCCTTTTTCGGCAGACGAATACACGGTACAGATCGACATAAGCGGACGACACGGTGTATAATATAATCATCGGCTCAAGGCGCATAAAGAAAAGCTCGTCAAGGGTTTTCATTGCTTCGCCCGCGTCCCGTGAAAAAATATGCCGCGAAAGGTTATAAACCGACGCTTCGACCGTCTTGACCGAAACCAGCTCAACATCCTGCCGCGTTATAGTGCCGCCCGGCAGATAAAAGCATAGCTTGTTAAGCTCATTCTGCAGGGTGGAAATATCCTCTCCCGCCGTTTCAACAAGGTATTTTGCCGCCGCAGGCTCAAAGCTGCAGCCGCGCGACCTTGCGCCGTCGGTCAGCATTTTAACAAGCTCGGGTACTCTGCGGTGGTTTAAGAGCACTGCGCACCCGCCGCCCTTTTCGGCCTTTGAAATCAGCTTTTTGAGTCTTGCGCTTTTTTTTGGGTCGGGGGCTAATGAGTCAAACCATATAATGAAGACCGCGTCCTCTGCGGGAGCGGAAACAAGTGATGACAGCTTTTCGAAATCATTTGCGCCGCAGTGCTCAATATCGTAATCGCAAAGCACCGCGCACTTTTTGTCCGACATTAAGGGCAGCTGCTCCAAAAAGTCGTATATGTCCTGCAGGGAGCTGTCCGCTCCGAAGCGGCTGTAATTGAAGATATCATCCTTATCGGTTATCAACGAGCTTATTTTATTTACATACATACGCTTCAGGTAGTCGTCCTCGCCGAGTATTATGTAGACCGGCGCCAAGGCTCCGCTCTTAATTTGGCTTTTCAGTGCGTCTTCGTATATCATTGCCATCTGAATTTCCTGCCCCTTTCACTTGAAATTTTACGGTACATTTCATTGAGCTTAAGTCGATCAAGACGCCTTTTAAAGGCGAACAGCGCGGCTACTACCGAAATTATTATCAGCAATGACGCGTAAAATTCGGGCGTCCCAATATCCGACACCGCAAACGGCAAAGAGCCGAAAAGGTTTATAATACGGTTGATATAGGCGGCTGTAAACTCTGCGGCTATGAACAAAGGCCGCGATATGTACGGGAAAATCAAATTAAGCGCAAGCGCCACGGCGGAAATTTGCAGGGCAATGCCTGCCGCAGCGTCTATCAGCAAATTGGTAAATACCGAAACATTTGAAACATACCCGAAGGTATAAATTGAAATCGGCAGTGTGAAAAGCGTGGCGGCAAGCGTTACCGACACCGCAGAAAAAAGGGTGAACGCAATATCGGTTTTCAAAAGCCGGTTATCCTTAATAAATTTAAGGCAGGGCATAGCCACCGAAACTATTCCGAGGGTGGAAAGAAAGGACAGCTGAAACGAAACACTGAAAACGGTGAAGGGCGAGATCATAAACAGCAGCGCCGCCGCTCCTCCGAGCGAATTTTCGGTAGTATTATCCCGTTCCGACAAAATGCTGACGGCGAGAAAAAGTGAGCAGAAGCCCGCGCGGAGAATGGATTTTGTAAATCCGCACACAGCCGCCATAAAAAGCACGGTTGCAAGCATTGTAAGCGCCCGAAGGTATTTGTTGTAAAAATATTTTTTAACGGCAACGGCGGTAAGACCCACTATTACCGACAAATGCATACCCGAAACCACCATAACATGGCTGACGCCCGCTTTTTTGACGTTTGCGTAAAATTCATCGGTAAAATATGATCGGTCGCCTATTGTTACGGCGGTAAGCGTAGCCGCCTCATCGCGGCTCATTGCGGAAAACAGGGTATTCTTTATATAGCTGCGGACATTTCTTATCTTTTGCAGCACGGGGTCGTCGTTTCCTTTTTCGACCCTGATATCCCGAAGCCTGCCGCGAAGAAATATCCCCTCCGAATAATAGGATCTTTTCTGCGTTCCCAATGAAAGCTGCGACAGGGAAACGGTCGCTTGAATGCGATTGCCGTATTCAAGCGGGGTGAGGCTGTAATCGGTGCAAATAAGCTTTGTGCCTTTTTTGAGGGTATCGCAGCTTGTCGCTTCCAATTTCACGGTGTTGGCAGTGCCGTGTTTTTCGGGCTCGCTCACTACGGTGAATTCTCCCTTTGCGGCGCTTCCGTCAAGCTTTGAAAGCTCTGCCGCGCGGGAGGAGGTTAAAAGAATACCGGCTGCCGTAACAGCCAGTATAAACGCAACTACCGTTTCCACGGGTCGGCGGAGATAAAGCGATACAAAAAACAGTATTATAAGGGCGATTCCGCAGAAAAAGACTGCCGGCGGACAGTAAAATCCAACTATGCACAGCACGGCAGATACAGCCGCGCAAAGAAGCATGGGTCGTTTTTTAAGATAATCCGCCAAGACAATTCATCTCCGTTCCGTTATTTTCAGGCAAGATCCTTTTTGATCTGCGTTGTGCTGATTTCGGGGGTTCTTGGCAGATAAACCACCTCAACACCTTCATTTTTCAGGTAATCAAACTTACCCTTCCAGTCGTCTCCCAGCACAAAAACGTCAATATGGTATTCGTGTATATCAGTCACCTTTTGTTCCCAGCTTTCCTCGGGAATTACCAGATCGACATATCTTATGGCTTCCAAAAGCATTTTGCGCTTATCATAAGAGAAGTACGCCTTTTTATGCTTTTCTTTTTCGTTAAACTCATCGGTTGATAAGCAAACTATAAGATAATCGCCGAGTTCCTTTGCACGCTTTAAAAGGTTTATGTGTCCGTAGTGCAGCAGATCAAATGAGCCGTAGGTTATAACTCTTTTCATATTTTCTTCCCCGATAAACTCCATTCGTTTTTTAAAATTGTGGTTGAAATTCCGTCGGTACGCGGTAAGAATATTATATCACACTTATCTTTTATCAATTCATATTCCGGCATTTTTAAAAAAGTATCTGAATAATCGCTGCCCAAAACAAAAATATCCGCTCCGTATTTTTCAATATCGGAAACCTTTTGGGCCATATTATGCTCGGGAATTGCAAGATAGACATATTTAAGATCCGACACCATTTCCATTCGCTGCTCCAGTTTAAAAACGGTTTTTTTGCCTTTTTCGAGACAAAATTCATCGGTGGAAACACCAACAATGAGTCTGTCTCCCAAACGGCTTGCTCTTTTAAGTAAGTTTAAATGACCGTAATGCAGCAAATCGAAAGTACCGTAGGTAATTACCGTTTTCATTTGCTTTTTCTGCCTCCCAAAAATCATTTCTGAATATGTTCTGATATCCATTCGGCTGCGGCGTCCGACGCTTTGCCGTTGTCGCTGAAGTCCTGCTCATTTAAAAATTCATTCAGCTTCTCAAAATATGCTTTATCATCAAAATTCAAAATCATTTTTTCCGCTTCGTCATTATTTTGGCAGACCTCAAACGGAAAATCGAAAAGACTGAAGTAGAAGCCTCTGTCCGTCATATATTCGGCTATATCGACCGCATAGAAGGCTGCGCGGCGCTTTAAAAGCGCGAAGTCGAAAATAACGGATGAATAATCGGTTATTAAAAAGTCACTTATTATATACAGATCCTGTATATCCGGATAGTGCGAGGCGTTGAGCACAAAGCGCTCGTCAAGGCTTATGTTGTCTGCCGCGTCAAAAATACCGGGATGCATACGCAAAAGTATTTTCCATTTCCCGCCGAAACGCTTTTCAAGTGATTTGCAGCAGCGCTCATAATCCAGTGTGTATGCCTGAAATCCGTGATTTTTTCTGAATGTGGGAGCATATAAAAGCAGCCTTACACCGTCTTCAATCCCAATGTTTTCCCTTATGCTTTTTACGTCGCTGTCGGTAAAATTAAACAGACGGTCATTGCGCGGCAGACCCTTTTGAAGTATCTCGCCGTCATACCAAAAGTCCTCTCTGTAAACCTTTGAAAGCGCATTGCAGTTTGAAAGCATAACATCGCTCTGTTTGGCGTCGCGCTTTGCCTGCCTTACATAACGCGGATCAAGCTCCGATTCAACCGCCCTTTCCACCTTTTTAAGGGTGAAACCGCCGTGCCAGGTCTGCATATAATACTGATTTTTCTTTTTTATGCAATACTCCTTGCGGCAGCTGTCCACCCATATTTTGGCGGTGGACATTTCGTAAATATACTTGAAGTTTCTGAAACGCACGACCCTGAAGCCTTCGGGCACGCCCGGATCCTCTCTGCCGTTTGAAACCCAAATAAAATCGAGGTCTTTTCCCGTTTCCCGCAGCTTTTCGGCTATATATTTCGGGTTGTCACTGTAGCCGCGGCCGTAAAAGGTCTGAAAAACAATTTTATTTTCCTTGATTGGAAGAATTCGGCATACAATCCAAAAGGCACGCCTTGAGATTCTCAACAGCAATCTCATTGCCCGACACCTCCGTTCAACAGTCTTCTGTGTTTATAAACTATAAACAGCCTATATGAAAGAATGGAAATTTCCGAAACCGAGGTCATTCCGGCAAGCGTTACCGCAGAAAAATTGCCCGTTGCAAACAAAATACACAGTCCCGCAATGTGGATTGCCATGCCCACGAAAATGGAGGTGTTGGCATATTTCGATATTCCGAGAGCTCCCATGGCGGGGAAGCCGAAAATATAACTCGGCAAAACCGCGGCAATGGCAGGCAGGAAGGCCCTTAAAATATTTGCAGTTCCCGCAAATTCCGCGCCGAAAACCAAAACGCATATGGGCTTTGCGAAAATTCCGACAACAATGCAGCCTGCTATAATTATCGGCATAAGAATTTTCAGCAGCTTTTCAGCCGGCTTAAAATCGCGGTTTTTCACCATGTACGGGTAAAGACTGTCGGATATGGGGGAAAGACCGTTTTTTGCCGTTGTAACAATTTTGTCCGCCGAGGTGTAATAGCCGGTAACAATTCCCGCCTTATCGACAAAGCCGAGCAAAACGGTGTTTGTGGCGCTGTAAACAGTAGAGGCAATCCGCGAATAGAAAAAGAAGGATGAGCGCTTGAAATCGGCAAACAGCTGCCCCCATGTAACCCTTGTGAATTTGAAATGCAGGGTCTTGAAAAGGTGAAAGTACGCGCCCAGAACCGCGCCTGTGTTGCCGATAAGCAGCAGCAGCGGCACTGCCATGTAATCCTCCTTTGTATGCATTACCGCAAATATCATAACGCAGAAAAAAAGCTTTATTATAACCGTCCGCACCGTTACCGCCGTCATTTGCTCAAGACCGCGGTAAATATAATCCGGGAGAAAGGAATTAACCGCAAACGCCGCGAGATACACGAAATAAAGCATTTTATGCTCGGAAAATTTCGGAACGACGGTGCAAAGCAACGCCATGACCGCAAAGCTGATAAAGGCAAAAAACATCTTGATTATAGCTATTGAGGTTATTTTTCGGCAAATATACTGCTTATCGTCTCTGTTTTTGGAAATGTCCTCAGTTGCGGAAAGCAAAAAGCCGAAATCCATAAAAAGCTGGAAATATATCATGACCGCGCCCGCAACGCCGAGTATACCGTAGATTTCCGGCCCTAATATTCGCGACTGATACGGAACGGTTAAAAAGCTGAAAAGGTAGGTCGAAAACTGCAATAAATACAGCATGACGGTATTTTTCATGAGCACCTTTGATTTTGCGTCAATATTTTTGAATTTGTTAAGCATTTCCGACTTCCTTAAACAGTCTGTTGAACAATAACAGACATTTTGTTGTTAGCTATCCTTTTTCAGCCTTGCTAAACGGCTTTTTATGAGTGACAAATTTGCCTTCATCATATTGAAATTAAAGATCAGATTGCCGACAAGGAATATGAGTAAAATTATTAACGAATATATAATCCCTATTACAGCAAGCATATAATAAGATTCGCAGGAGGCTATTCTGTTATAAAACAGCGCAAAGCAAAGCGCCGCTATTGCCGTATTGGCAATCCACACTCGATATGACGGCTTTGCAGACTCATTAAGAATTACCCTGTTGGAATAAATTAAGAAATCGTTCGTCCTGTAAAGCAATGCCGCTATTGTTCCGAACAGTATTCCGTATATGCCGAACCTGAAGGCAAATACTATCGATAACACAATATTTATAACCGCTTCCAGTATGGCGCGGTTTTGCGTTTTTTTAAAGTGACCGGCAATATTTACAAGGTTATTTGCCGCAAATCTTGCGATGCTTAAAAACTGTACCGATACAAAAAGCAACGGCAGCCATATATTAATATAATTATAGTCAGACATACCGGAGGTATAAATTTTCATAAACGGCAGAGTTAAAACGCCTATGACCGTAAACATATAATATCCGACAGTCATTATATCAAACTCATAAAGACGGTATATTTCAAGAAATTTCTTCCTGTCGGAATGATATGTCTGCCCGAGGTAAAAACCCAAACCGTTGTTTATGGTGGAAAAAATATTTAATACGGTTGTGTATATATAATTGTAAACCGTGTAAAGGCTGACTGCCTTAAGTCCGTTTATAACCGACAGAATTATCATATCGGTATTGGAAAAAACAAGAGTAGCTATTTGGTGAACCAATACCGAATTTTTTTGATTTATCGCCTTTTCGTCGGGTTGTACCTTTAAATCGATCCATTTGTATTTTAAGCGAATATATATCTCAAAAAATACCATTTGAATAACATTAAAGATAAAGAATGCTATTTGAACGGTCAGTACATCGAACCCGTTTTTAATTAAAAATATTTTACTTAAATTTATGAAAACCGATATTACCGTGGTTATATTAGTTACCACATAAGACTTTCCCTCGGCTTGCAGCAGGATTTTATATTTACCCTGAAACATAAAATTAACTACATTGCCGAGCCCGCCGAAAAATATAAGAAGAGCCGCCATTGTGTAGCTTATGCATCCGCGCTTTACTATACACGGATAAAGCACCGAAAAAAGGGTCAGAGCCGCAAAATAGAGCTTACTTGTACGGATATAATATTTATGCGTTGCAGCGAGTATGGAATTAATCTCTCCGCGGTTGTTCTCGGTCAGCGGCTTATAAAGCGCCTGCAGCGTAGCGGTTCCGACTCCCGCCTCAAACAGCGAAAGATATACAAATAACTGATTTATGGTAGAGAGCAGTCCGTTGACCGATGAACCGTAACCGATTATAATTACTTTCGGAACTATTATTGCGAATACTACGGTAAGCAGTTGGCCTATTATTCCGAAAATAATATTGTATATGCCTTTTTTAAAATTCATATATCCGTCACCTGTCTTTAAGCTTGCGATTAATATCTAAAATCAGGTGAAGCATGCGGAAAAGCTTATGCCTCAAAAACCATATCGATATCCTGTCCTTTTGTGATAACAGGCATTTATAATACTTGTTTTTTTCAAAATGCGGATATTTTTTAAGGGTGTAATCAACCAGCTGAGCCTGCAGCATATTCCCGGGATCGCTTTTGTTTACCCGCATTGTTGCGGTGAAAAGGATGTGATATACCGCAAGATATTCAAGCTCGCTGTAATACTGCGCATGCTTTCCCGTCTGCAGAAAATAATTTTCGCTGAGCTCATAGGCGGTCAGTATTTCTTTATTCCTTAAAATCCGCGCCGAGTTTTTTTTGGAATCCGCCATAATAGAGTCCGAACGCTGAACATAGTTGTAATACGGCTTGGCAAGATAAGAAATTTTTAAGGTTTCCGATAATATCCTCGGGGTGGTCGCAAGATCCTCAAACCAAAGCCTGTCGGGGTAAAAGATACCGTTTTCGGTGAAAAGCGTTTTCTTATAAAGCTTGTCCCAGGCGCACGGCCATGCCGTTAAAACCCCTGGCATAACGGAAAATTCGGCATTCCCCATGGGAACTGCCCTTTCCTGCTTTAAAAGCGCGCCGCTTTCGTCAACATAATCGAAATCGAAGATTACAACATCGCTGTTTTCGCTTTCGATTATTTTTGTTGCATCCGCAAGCAGATCCTTTTCAATATAATCGTCGCTGTCCACAAAAAGCAGATATTCGCCGCGAGCGTTTATTATGCCTGTGTTTCTCGCGCCGCCCAAGCCCTTGTTTTCCTGGTTGATTATTATTATTTTTCCCGGGTTTTCCTCCTGCAGTTTACGAGCTTTGGCTTCGCTGCCGTCGGTTGAGCCGTCTATCACGACTATTATTTCAAAGTCGTCAAAGGTTTGCTCAAGGACTGAGGTCACGCATTTTTCAATGTATTTTTCAACATTATAAACGGGAATTATAACACTGACAAGCATTTCTTTCCTCACAGTCGGAAGATTTTATTTTTGGCGGCAAAATCAAGCACCGCGCCGTCGGCGGTCAAGCCTAAAGCCGAGAGACTTTCGAGCTTCTTTTTAAGCTTAATGCCGTTTTCGCGGTCGGCGTCAACGCACAAGAGCCTAAGATCACAGAGCGGCGAAATATGCAGCGCGGCGGGGGAGGTGCGAAGAGTCGGAGCCGTCACCAGCACTATATCGTTGTTGTTCTTTGCTTCGGTCAATTTATCTGCGGTCTTCTTCGGATCTGCGCTGTCCGTTCCGCCGATATTATAAACCGAGGCTTTTACGCCGTATTTATTTAACAGCTCTGCGGTCTTTTCTGCGGTGCCGGATATACCCCTGCCCGATTCGTCAGCGAAAAGCAGCGCAGTCTTTTTGCCGGTTGAAATAAGCCATCTGCCGATTTCATCGGCAGCAAAGGAATTCTTTTTGCCCGTTTCAAAAACAGGGGAGATATCTGTGTAATATTGCAGATCGTCCGTATCGTGTATTGCGGTTTCGAGAACGAAAATAAAGAACATAACGATTGCGGTAAGAAAACCGCCTATTATAAAGAAAATTACCGCGAATTTAGCGGCGCCGCCGCCCGCGGCATCCGAAACCTCTCTTTTTAAAACGTTCAGCTTAAATGTCGGATCGTTTATGCCGTTCTTCATCCATTTTTCGGATTCGGAAATATACTTTTCCATAAGCTCAAGCGCTGCCTGATCGGACATGCTGTCGGGAACGGATACCGTAACGGTGAACGTGCCGCTCAGCTCTTCGGAGCTTAAACTCTTGAAAATTTCCTTTTCCTCTTTTGTAAACGCGTCCGAATCAGTTACCGCGTTGCCTGCCAGCAAGCCTCTGTAATTATCAAAATAAACGGTGCGCTTTGAATATGTGCCCTCGTCCATGCCGTCCGGAATTTCAAAGGCAATCGCAATCGTTTCAGATACGGTTTTATCACCCAAACCGTCCTTTTTTGCCACAAAGGCAACACCGGCAAATATAATACCCACAAGAATAATAATCCATAAATTTCTTAAATACATCAAAAAGAGCTTGCGCAAATTCAAATTTTTTTCCATAGTTATTACTCCTTATTTTCAAAAGTCTTTTTCCCGTGCCCCAAAATCAGTGCGCCGAGTACGATGGGAAGACAGGAAAATACTATTTCGCCCTTTATCTCAAATAATATACACATAAGCAGAATCCAGAAAAAAACTATTTTTTCCGGATTTTCCGTTTCGCGCTTGAACATTCTCCACAGCAGGATCCCGTAAAGACTGATATATCTGACAAATGCAAAAATCAGTCCCCCGAACAAAAGCGGCCGCATAATACCGGCGTCGGTTTCCATATAATACAACTCGTTTTCGGTGTACCGTCCGTCCCCGATAAGTATAGTTTTAAAATCGGGAATAAAAAGCATCCTGTTCAGCAGCACATCCGAAGAATCCGTTCGGAGCGTTTTTTTGTTTATGAAATTAATTATCAGGTCAAACGCCCAGTCGAACCATGCGTCTATTGCCGGCACGCGGTTTTTCAAAACCAAAAGCGCGGCGATACAAAGCAGCAGGCCCGCAACGCACCACATAAATATCTTAGGCCGTTTTATCATAAGCCTTAATGCGAAAAAAAACAGTATTATCAGCGCCGCCAACGTGCCTATTCTTCCGTAAAACAGCGTTCCTACCAACAGCACCGCCGTAACCGCAATGGGAAAAAGCACATATTTCCGTTTGATATTTTTCTGAATGAAGTAATTATTGAATATAATCGCAATCAGACACTTGAAGGTATACTCAAACGTTGAAAATCCCGCCCAACCGTATCTGGTGGAATATCTTGTTTCCAAAGCCAGCGTCTTTGAATGCTCGTTCTCTTTTATTATCGAATAGAAAAAGTCCTTTATCTGCGGTATTACCATCATCACTACTGTTGAACCGATATACAGCAGGCACGAAAAGATAAAATACTTGCAGAATGTTCTCAGGTCCGCGTTCGGAATATTCTTTTTGATCAGCATTACCAAAAACAACATTCTGAACATTATCTTTGTAACGGTCATAATTTCCTCGGTAAAATATGTATAATCATACGTCCCGTAAATAATAGGAATTATGACAGCTGCCGCCGTCAGCAAAATCAACGGTATAATGCAAAGCAGCAGATCCGAATATACAATTTTACTTACCGTTTTTACCAAAAGGTCAAAATTAAACACCATGTAAACCAGGGGAACAAGGTAGGCGAACGCATACATAATTATGCTGCCCCTGACAGTTATAAACGGAAAAAAGTGATAAGCGCAGAGGAGCAGTATCCAAAGCTTAAATTCACCCTTTTCCCAATATCCCGTTTGCACTTTTTCACCTCCCTTATTTAAGACCGTTGATCAACGAGCGCCACTTATTAATAATTGTTTCCCCGGAAAATTCCGAAAGGTTTTCGCCCGACGCCTTACTCATTTTAATGCGTAAATCCCTGTCATCCATTAGGTTGCCCAATTTTTCGGCATAATCCTCTATGCTCATAGCTTGTATTAAAAATCCGTCAACCCCGTCTCTTATCATTTCCCCGGGGCCTGATGTAATATCAAAGCTTATGCAGGGCAGATGATTTACCTTTGCCTCAAGAATAACAAGCGGGAAACCCTCACGTTCGGAGGTCAGCGCGTATATTCCGCCCTGGCGGTACACCGTTTCGGGAGTATCGGTATTTCCCATAAAGAAAACCCTGTTTTCAAGCCCGCGCTGCCGTACCGCGCCGTCGTATTCGTCTTTACCCTCGCCGTCTCCGTAAATAATCCATTTCCAGTCGGGTCTTGTCGGCAGTACTCTTGCCGCTATCTCCGTTAAAATATCATATCTTTTTTCAGGGCTTATACGTCCCAGTGAAAGTATTGTCTTTTCATCAGGATTGTAAGCCGCCGCATTCTGTTCTATCGTTTTATTTATTCCGTTGTAAATATTGGTAACCTTTTTTTCGGATAAATGAAATTTTTTTCTGTAAGCCTCTGCCGTGGCTTTGGTTAATGTGACTGTCTTTTTTGAGAGCAAAGCGGAAATAAAGCGCACAAGCGTAATTTTTTTCTCGTGCCATCTGCTCATAAGCGCCTCGTGCTCACAAAAAATCAGGCGTGTCCTTGACCTGAATTTCAGCATTGCAATCGCCGGCATTGAAGACTGAAAGCCCATAAGTAAAACGGTCTCGATGCCGTTATCCTTAATATAGCGGCGAACGCCTTTTCCGCCTTTTTTTATAACCTCTCTGCCGCGCAGCGGCTCATCGGTTGCAAAATAAACGCGGTTTACTCGTTCATCAATTTTATAGGGCACCTTATCCCCTGATTTTGTAAGAGAAATTATGTGCACGTCGTAATAATCGCAAAGCTCGTTTGCAAGGTTTGTCAGCACACGCTCTATACCGCCGGTTACGGTATAATCCCAAACTATAAAAGCAATCTTTTTCAATAAACCGCGTCCTTATTTTTTCAAAATACGGTTATATACCGTTCCGAGTTTATTCTGCGCAAAAGAAACCGCTCTGCAAAGACAGGCGTATAAAACCGTATGTTCTCCGGCAAAAATTTTCTTGATAATTTTCATTTTTGAAGAGGTTGGGTTGTACTTTTCCGCTACATCTTTTGTAAGCCCGTCGTTAAGATAAATCTTAAAATTATTTTTGCGCTCCGACCTTGTCAGCCTTGCTTTTTTTGAAAATCCGCGTATACCGCACGATATAACGTGCTTTATATATATTTTATAAAGCAGCTGCATATTTTCGGCGGTAGCCGCGCAAAGCGCCTCAAGACATTCTTTTTCCGATAAATAACGCTTTTTTGATAATGCGAAAAAATTCGGATTATAAGCCGAAACCAAGGTTTCATGCGACGGTTTTCTGTAATTATAAAGCGCGCAATCAAGCGCCGCAACGCTTTTTGCCTTAGGAATAAGCTCTATGTTGAAAAAAAAGTCTTCCATACTTTGTATGGAATTAAATTCAACCCCGCTTGATTTCAAAAATTCCGTTCTGTAAAGCTTGTTCCACATATACGGGAATAAGGCTCTGCCGTCCAATTCGGCTATAAGCGAACCTATTTCTTCGGCGGTGCTGCAAACTGCCCTTTCGGGCTTTACCGAAACGGTATATTTTTCTTCGCCGCGTTTATCTTCATAGCGAAAATTTACCCCGAAAATAACAATATCCGTTTCTTCCCCAACAGCATTCAAAAGCCGCGAGAAGGTATTCGGTTCAAGCCAATCGTCCGAATCGGCAAAAACGGTCCACTCGCCGCAGGCATATTGCATACCTGTTTTGCGCGCTTCGCCCAGTCCGCCGTTCTTTTCCTTGTGAATAACCCTTATTCTGCCGTCCTCTTTTGCCAATCGGTCGCATATCTCCCCGCAGTTGTCGGGCGAGCAGTCATCCACCAAAATAATCTCGAAATCGGTGAAATCCTGATCTGTAATGCTGTTAACGCAATTTTCAAGATAACGGCTCACATTATAAACCGGAACTATGACGCTTACTTTAACGCTGTTCATTTATCTCCCTGCCTTAAGCTTTGCAAAGGTCTTTGTATTGCCCGATTTTACCTTGGAAATAACCCTGCCCTCCATATAGGTAAGCCCGGCGTTATTCCACTTTATCGGCAGCAGCATTATTTTCATATATTTTGAATTCGGCTTTGCGGTCTTAACGGCATTTTTTACGCGGTCGGTTGAAATTATGCGCTTTATCTCCGCCTTTTTCTCCTTTGCGGAAAGCGGGCAGTTGCGGTTTGTAACATTTTCAACGCAGCCTATTATGCGCTCGATATATCTGCGCGCCAAAAATTCGCGAACCTCGGGAGTATCTACGCCCCAATAGGCGAAAAGCTCCTCCATCCAGCCGTTTTCTTCCTCGCGCTTGTCGTACATATCGCTGCGGTATTTCGCGGTCTCGCTTTCGGCACGCTTGCGTATAAAATGATAGAACTTGTCCGACAGAACGGAAACCCGCTCAACATCGCGCACAACGCTTAAATTAAAGGGGAAGTCGTCCCAAAATGTCTGCGGGAAATAGAGCTTGTTTTCAAGAATATAGCTTGATAAATAAAGCTTGTTCCACGGGGTGTAAAGCAGGTTTTTATCAAAAAGCGCATACGCGTTTTTACGAAATTCCTCTTTGGTACCGTAAACCGCGGCGGGGCAGACCTGCTCCTGCGTGAATTTTTCGGTATCGCTGTAATAGGTGTCGATATAATAGCCCGAAACCACCAGCTGTGAATCGTTCTTTTCGGCTGCGGCAACCATCTTTTCAAGCATGTCGGGCTCTGTCCAGTCGTCGGAGTCCATAAAGTACATATATTTGCCTACAGCCTTATCAATAGCGACATTGCGCGCGCTCGGCGCTCCGCCGTTTTCCTTGTGTATTACCTTTATGCGGGGATCTTTCGCGGCATATTCATCGCAGATTTCGCCGCTGCGGTCCTTTGTTCCGTCGTCCACACAGAAAAATTCCCAATCGGTAAGGGTCTGCGCCTGAATACTTTCAATCGCCTTGCCTACATAGTCTTCAACGCCGTATACCGGCATTATTACGCTGACTTTAATATCCGCCAATTTTATTTCCTCCGAATATATTTTGTTAGATTATAACACTGATCATTATTTTTTTCAAGCATTACAGCAGCCTGTCCGCAAGACTCAACGCTTCCTCCACAGTATCGTCCATGTCAAAGTACTTATATTGCGCAAGTCTGCCGCCGAAAAGCACATTTTCCTTTTCGGCAAGAGCGGCGTATTTTTTGTAAAGCTCATTGTTTTTCTCGTTATTAACCGGGTAATACGGCTCCATACCCTCCCTCCAATCGGCAGGATATTCGCGCGTCACAACCGTTTTCGGCTGTGTGCCGAAATTGAAATGCTTGTGCTCTATAACACGGGTATACGGCACCTCGCGCTCGGTGTAGTTTACAACCGCCACGCCCTGGTGGTTTTCTTCGTCCAACACCTCTGTCTCGAATTTAAGGCTGCGGTATTCAAGCTTGCCGAGACTGTATGCAAAATATTCGTCTATCGGTCCTGTGTAAATGCATTTATCTGCCGTTTGCAGGTAATTCTCACGGTCGGCAAGAAAATCGGTGTTGAGCCGTACTTCCGCGCCGTTTAGCAGCTTTTCTATAAGCTCTGTATAGCCGCCGCAGGGTATGCCCTGGTAGCGGTCGTTAAAATAGTTATTATCATAGGTAAATCTTACCGGAAGACGCTTTATTATAAACGCGGGCAGCTCGCTGCAATCTCTGCCCCACTGCTTTTCGGTGTAGCCCTTTATAAGCTTTGTGTAAACATCGCGTCCCACAAGGCTTATCGCCTGCTCCTCAAGGTTTTTCGGCTCGCCCTTTATCTCGGCTCTCTGCTTAGCAAGCACCTCCGCCGCCTGCTTAGGCGTTGAAATGCCGAACATTTTTGAAAAGGTGTTCATATTAAAGGGCATATTATACATTTCGCCCTTGTAATTTGCAACAGGAGAATTCACAAAGTTATTAAATTCAACCAAGCCTGTCACATAATCCCAAACCCGCTTGTTTGAGGTGTGGAAGATATGCGCGCCGTATTTATGCACGTCAATACCCTCAACCTTTTCGGTGTATATATTTCCGCCTATATGCCCGCGGCGTTCAAGCACAAGAACCTTTTTTCCTTTTTTTATCGCCTCGTGAGCGAATACCGCTCCGAACAGACCGCTGCCCGCGATTATATAATCGTATTTTTTCATACAGTGCTTTCCTTTCAGAAATGTATTACTGTGTTATTTTACCACTTTTCCCCCGATATTACAAGTAGTATTATTTAAACGGGATATATGAGGGGCATGGTAACGCGGAAAATGTTTTTAGAAGGGGGAACGGCGCTTATTTGCGCGCCATAGAGCTTTTAGCGATTTTTCGCTTACGAGATGCTTTTCTGTCGCCGGAAAACGAAAAATGCGGTGCCGACGCCGCAAAAACCGATTTTCGAATTTATTAAGAGGCGGTCATATATCTGTCTTGAAAAATTGATATTTACGGTATAATATATAAATTGTACATATTAGGTAATTAAATTAAAAACCGGCAGTCGGGCTTCGGTGAGTCCGGCTGCCGTGAAAAGAAAGGAAAAAGTAAAATGAAAGTTATGAGCAAGCAAAGGAACAGTAAAATGTGCATAGTCTGCGGCATGGAAAATCCAATAGGATTAAAAGCTCAGTTTTATAATATGGAAGATGAAAGTGTTATGACAATATTCAAATACAGCGAGGAATTTCAAAGCTTTCCCCAAAGAGTTCACGGGGGGCTGATCGCAACAATGCTTGACGAGTTGGGCTTGAGAGCGTTGTGGGCAAAAAAGAAATCAGAAGATATATTCGGCGTAACCGTATCAATTGAGATTAAATATAGGAAGCCTGTGCCGTATGACGAAACCTTGATCGGGAAAGGATCGGTAAAAAAAGAAACTTCAAGGTTCATAGTTGCATGCACAGAGCTGTTTGATAAAAACGGGCAGCTGCTTGCAAATGCGGAGGTAAAATATATGAAATCAGATGTGAATAAAATTTCAAAAGAAGTAGATTCACATGAAGAAATGTGTTATTTGATTGATGACGATATCAAAGAAATTGAATTTGAAAATTGATTAAATACAAATAGTATTTGATGCGGGATTATTGAGGAGCATCGGCACAATCACTTGACCTGCCGCAGAAACACCTGCTTTTATGCCCGCCTCATATTATGTCCGCGCTTTTTAAGCCGCAGAATAAAGAATACACAGAGCAAGCTCTGGCATATAAGCATAATAATGCAGCCCTCGAGCTTCATATCTCCGCCCGAAAGCAGGCGGTTTCCGCTGAGAGTGAGCTTCAGCAAATACGGCTTTTCGTCAAAAAGTGAAAGACTGCCGAAAACCAGCGAGCTTAAAGCGTTATAAACAAAATGCGCGGTAAACGGGGCTAAAACCGAACGGGTGTACTCTGCGAGCAGGCAGAGCACGAAATTACCGAGCAGCATATTTGCCGCATAAATAATGCCGCCTTTAAAAATACCCGGATTCATTGATAGGAAAAGTAAGGTTATTATCACCGCGACCGGTGCGAAGCCGTAATATTTACGGTAAAGACGGAAAAGATATCCGCGCAGCAGAAGCTCTGTAGCAAGCGTATTCATGAAGATTGCGGCGAGCCAAATAAGAGTGTTTCCCGGGCGGTTTATTCCCGAAAAACGCAGCGTCCTTATAATAAAGAGCGGCAGCACGGTCAGCACAATCGGAGCAATACCGGTTATAAGCCCTATGCTGTAATGCCTGAATTTATTTGCCGTGTTGAAAATTTTAAGCCTGTTATGCTCGACCGCCGTTTTGAAGAGCAGTGTGAATATCAGCATCACAGTAAAGAAAACGCCCTCGCGCCATAAATTGCTCACGGCGGCGTTTTTCGCCTTTACCGAC
>OKSC01000450.1_pt1 | contig 47727 bp, 53 predicted proteins | sample 1601161 | NCBI WGS metagenome assembly OKSC01 (sample SAMEA3541552, study PRJEB24748) | human gut metagenome | biome: human gut; feature: human-associated habitat; material: faeces | place: China | collected 2012 | reverse complement strand
CTGTATTGAGCTGGTCAAACTTTATGTGCAGTTCATTTTTCGTACTGGTGATGGACGTGGTTTCGATCTGCGGCGGCGTATTGGTATCCCAGTCATTCGAGAGGACAAGTTTCCATACGCGATTTTCCAGTTCAGCAGCCGGATATGCCAGACCGTTCGAAGAGAAGATTTTCAGAACCAGCGTGGTCGGCATGCCGCGAATGAGGGTCGGAACTGTGGAGGTTGTCTTTTTTGAATCATCGACCAGTGTTGCCGTCAGCCGGTTGATGAGCAGATTGGCTGTGATGCTTTCCATAGATTATTCTCCCGAAGTCTGAGGAATCAACTCAATGACCGGATCAATGTAAACGAACCCTGCGGAGCTGAACCAGCAGAAGTAGATCCGCACATCGACCGGATTGTTTTCGACAAGATCCAGCGGAATTTCCAGACACTTCTGTGTCAGATTCTCATCATTGATCCATTCGGAGGCGGAATCGCCAACCCATCGTCCGTGAAGCGTGCTCCAGTAGACTTTGTCGGAACCATCGCTGTCCCGGACCGTGGCGGAAATCATCAGGCGGCGGAACATTTCGGAGTCATCCACATAACCTTTATGGGCGATGTGCATCCTAAGCATATGCCGCCCGCTGGTGGTCGGCAAAAGCTGAATTCCCTTGAACGGTTTGCGTCCGAGAACCATGGTCCGGGTAGTGTTGTAGTTGTTGTTGTAGAGTTTCAATGCGGCAGCCCCACCGCCAGCGCGATGGACACACCAGGTGTCGGCAATGCCGTTCGGACAGCGGAAACAGAAATGACCATCCTCTCCTTCGTTGTTGCAGCCGAATCCCTGATAGATGTTGTAATCATTGTCACTCCGATAGGTCAACGGACGGAGCATAATGTTGCTTTTGTCTACAAAAACGTTCGCCCGATTGTTAAAATCCGTTCCAATCGCCGGTTCCTGACCATAAAGATAGGCGGGATTTTCAATGTTGATAAACAGCTCCCTGACGCGAATATGGCTGCCGTCATACGCCCAGAGCGCGTATCCGGGAAACCAGGTCTCCAACTTGTCGATGTCCGCAACTGTATTGTGGCAGGTCATGGAACCTTTCAGTTTCGCATTGGTCAGACGGGCGTTGTAGATGTACAGCGACCTGCCGCGCGGATTGTTGACAGTAATATTGTCCACTACCGGGGTCTTGGCGTAAATGCCACCATCGTTCCGGTCGAATTCCAAGTAAAGGGCGACATAATTACTTCCTGAATCAGATGCATTGGAATAACTGATCGGTGAACCGATGGCGTTCTCCTCACTTTCACAGAAGTTTATGGTAATGTTGCGCACATCCTTTTCAATCCCGGGAACATAGTTGGAGGAATAACAGTCGTACAGTCCAACTGCTGGAGTGGTACAGCGCCAGCAGCGGGGAATATTGACCGTAATGTCCGACACCGTGAAATCCCGCATGTAAGAGAAATAAATCAAATTGTTCTGAATATAAAGATTTGCGGGACGCACGCCACTCAAAGCACGGCTTCCCATATTGATGGAAATATTACTGATTTTGGCATTGAGGTAGCCGGAAACTCGAATCAGGCTTGGAATATATTCATATGTCCCGTTGAAAATAAGCTCCTGTGAAACATTCCGAATTACGCACTCAATGCCGTCATCGCTGTTTTCCGAAAGACAGAGCGGACAATAGCTGTAAGAGCTGTAACTCAGGGGCGAATAAACTTTCACATCCTCCACATGCAGAATTTCCGGGAAGTAGCAGTAGATTCCGTAGCAGTTGTTGGAATTGCCCGTAATCGCGTAATTGATGACGCAGTCGCGGATACTGAGCATCCGCGCATAATAGATGTAGACATAGGATTTGAGACGGCTTTGAGTAAGCTCTCCGACGGAATATGCCGGACCGTCCACGTCAATGCCTTTGCTTCCGAATTTGCAGTGTTCAAACGAGATACACATTTTATACTCGTTTCTGTTATAAAAATACAGCATGTAGTTGTTCGACTCAATGCCGTCGCGAAAGAGATAAACCCGATGCATCAGGAACACCTGCAGATTCGGGAGCTGAAAACGACCGTCCGCAATGGTGCTTTTCACGTTGGCATATTTTGCCTCGTCCGCTCCCCATGCGCTTTTAGCCTCCTCCGGGACAAAATTATACAGCAGATCGGACGGATTCGGCATGCCGAAAAGCAGAAGATTGAAGATGTTTGTATTCTCTCCATTCGGGATGACCGTCGCAAACTCTTCCGAAGTCCGGCGAATCAGATAGCAGGTGTTGTTTGCAAAGCCTGCGGCAGTTGCGGGAAGCGCTTTCAACGCTTTCGCCGGGGTTGTTCCGTCTCCGGGCGTTTCAATGGACGGATCAACATATATTACTGTGAAATCAATATTTGAGTAAATCATTCCGCGTATTCTCCGATAAAAGTGGAATAAGGTTCAAAAGCCGGACGTTCCGGCAGGACAGTGATATTAACGATATTTCGACCGAGATTTCCGAACGGGGAACCGCCTCCATTCGTCCACGGGGAAAGACGGGTTCTGCCGTTGATGATGGAATAATTGCTGAACGCCTCGCGGGAAAGCTCGGTCTCCTTAAAATTTACGATGACTTCGCCGTCAATCCCCTTTCTGATCGTTGCATTTTCAAAGACGATCCGTGTCACTTTTGTCACGGAGGTGTTCTGGTCGGCAACGAGGACATCGCCATAGACCGTTGCGTCATCGCCGAGATATTTGACCCACTGTACATTGGCAAAGTCTGACCAGACAGGATTGGTGATTGGCGTTCGGGAGATGATCTCCGCGCGATATTTGAGAGAATTTGCCGGAGTCAACGAAAAGCCCTGACCATCGCTTTGAGCAGCATAAGCCACATACAAATAAGATTCGGTTCCCGTATCTCCTTTCTTTCCCTCGGGAATTCGAAAGTCAAAAACCGCCTGGCTGGAACTTCCGGAGTTGCTGACCGCCACCGCCGAACCGGGCGAGCCGGTTGTGACTTTGCCCACTTCAATGGTTGCGGCATCGCCTTTGACTCCCTGCGGGATAACAAAGTCGAGGGTTGCATCATGTTCATCACCGGAATTGGACACGGTTGCCGATGATCCGGCAACTCCGGTGGTAACGCTGCCGACTTTTACGGTTGAACGTTCGCCGCGCGGTCCGATGATCAATGGCAATGTTTCGCTCCACTCCTGGCCGATTGCGGCATTGCGGAAATGGTAGTACCGTGCCGACTGCGGTGTTTCAGTCAAAACGGTCTCAACAGTGGTTTCACCTGTCGTCTCATCGGTGTGAGTGACCTCCCGTGTTGGAGAAAAAGCATACCATTCGCTGCCATCGTCGGAAAGCTCGACTTCGAGCTTGGCGGCAAAAAGTGCCCGAATCTGAGGAGCGGAATAGTTGCCGTCCTCGACCGGCGTCGGCGAACCGGCTCCGGCGTCACCACGGCGATTTCGAATGGAAATGTTGAACTGCAGCAAATAACTCGGGGTCGTTTCGCCAACCTCGAAGCCGACAAGCTCACAGCCGAAGGTTTTACTCTCGGCCGAACCAAGCGCCATAATCATTTCTTCGGTATTGGTTTCGGTCAGAGGAATATGAATTTCGTTGCCGGAAACGGTGATGCCGTCCGAAACCCGGATCTGCGGCGGAGTGTTGGTTACCCAATCATCGGCGATGACAAAATCCCACGAAGCGCACTTGAGCTGGGCGGCGGGAATCGGTTCTCCTTCACTGTCGAGCAGTTTCAGGATCAGTTCGGCGCGCATGCCTCGTGTCAGCGCCGGAAGCGAACTGATAGTCTGATTATAAGAATCCACGAGCTTGGCGTCAACGCTGTCCGCACGCAGAAACATGGTGATGATTTGCATGAAAACTCCTTATGAGTTGGCCTGAAATTTAAATCCTTTTTCGACGCCGAAATCAAGTACGCAATAAGCAGTGCCTTCGTAGCCGGTTTTGGCTGAGCGTCCTATTTCGCGCGAATACCCGGAAAAATTGCCGTCGCTGTCATAGTTTGACTTATACTTGCTGCTTGGAACCGTGGAATTCCGGGGAATGGAATCGACATTGCCGAGTCTGATATCAAGCTCCATGTCATTACTCCAATGGGTTACAAGAGTTGTAATTCCTTCAGTCAGGCCGGAACCGGCGAGATCCAATGTGGAACTTTGAAGTTCTTGTGAATACGGAACCGGATTGAGCGGCTTGGAAACCTTGAAGCGAAAGATCAGATCGCATTCAGCCGTAGGATGCGGTTTCAGAGCCTTTTGAATCACGAGTGAGCGGGATTGAGCATATCCGCAATAGCCGTTCTTGCCGTCACGATCCTTTTTGTAATCAGTATTTCCTGACCATGCATAGAATTCTTGCGGAAAACTGTAAAATGTATCCTTGCGTGGGTCGCCTTCCATCACTTCTCGCATTACCGTCGAAATCGATTCCGAGAACGGCGGATCGTGACGAGCTGCGGAACGTGAGAGGGCTGTCCCGCATATCCCAGTGAAATTGACCATTGTGAGCTTGTTGATGACATTTCTCATGAAAGTGAACCATTCGCTCCACTTATCGGTGGTTGAACCGACGCCGGGATGCTCACAGACGCGGCAATCCTCTGCGTCAATCAGATCCGAATAAGTCCACATTTTCGGAAAATCGGACAAATCTTCTTTGTAATCGGTAAATTCCTGATTGACAAAACTCGGGGCGAGCATGTTAATCTCTTCCCGCAGAGCGGACATGGAGGCTGCCGACAACGGCCGACAGGGCATAATCGCAAGTAAGGCATCGTTAATTTTCCTTTTAACCAAAATCGCCCGCTCGATGATCGCTTCACGCAGAGCAACGGCATAATCAATGTTCGCCGGGGCAGGTTTCTCCCAATTCATCCCTTTGTCGCTCCAGGAGATCGGCGGGACATACTCAATCACCTCCATATCGCCACTTCTCCCATGTATGCCGGAGCCGATTCATTGCCCTGCACATAATCATAGAAGGTCAAAGTCAGATTGGAACCGGTAATTTCGGAATCTTCCGGCTTGCAAAATGTGAAAGTGACCGAAAACTTTTTATCCGGTTCCTTGCCTTCCCACCAGCCGCCGGAACTATTGACAGTGCCGATTATCCATTTCCCGCTCTCGTAACGGATAGAACCATAGGTATAATGACTCGCGATCCGGTTGAAACTGCGGACGTAATAGCTCCCTTGGTTGTCTCTCCAGCGCGGCAACCCCACGCTCTTTGTCCCGGTTTTGCCGCACTTCGGCTCGTATTCGCCACACAGTACACCCTTGGTCGACTGCCAGCGCGGGAACCAGAAATAAACCGTCTTATTGCTGCCGCCATTGTTGCGGTTAGTGCCGCGCGGTTGAAGATAGGAATATTTCCCGTCCCCGACGGAAGGAACCGAACCGGAATAAAAAGAATCGCCTTCAAATTTTTGTGTTTCCGAATTATAGACTTCCTTAGGCTCATAGCCCGGAAATACATTGCTCAGAACCCAACCGCAACTTTTCGAACAGTAAAAGTACGTTGAGCTGTATTGCCAATAGATATAACCATTGACGTCATTATAAATCGGAGTAAAAATATTGTTGTCGATTTTTAACTGGTAAGACCAGAGTTGCTGGGTGATAATGTAATTGCCGAGGTTGGAATTTCCGTGATAAAGAACAAGGAAGCCTTCATCCGTGCCGACTCCCCGCCAGTATCCACGTTGCAAAACGTATCCGGGGATCGTGGGGGATCGCATCATGGTTGGAACGTAGTGGAAACTCATGATTCATTCCCTCCGGTCACTTTGAGCATCGCCCGATGGCCGATGATCCAACTTCCTGCAGGAAGGGTGGAGTTCAGCGCCAATTCGGCCAAATAAAGAATCCCGCTGCCGGTGGCTTCCGAGTCTTTGCCTTCCGAGTAGACATTGACCTCGTAACCAGCTCCAAGCGAGCCACGGGCAACCTGACACATGACAACTTTATCGTCGTCGCCGCCGCCGGAACCGGCTCCGCCGAGCTGCAATAAACACCACTGATTTCCTGAGTTACCGCCTTTCCAGATGATGCGGGCGACACCGGTTCCAGCAGAACGCATCCCCCCGGCAGAATTTCCTGGAATCGGCTCTGCAAACTGATGCTCTGTGTCAAGGATGCTGACCTGTGCCGGCACCAGCCCCAGCAGAAGTGCCCGCCCGATCTTTTGCGATGCTATCGGTTCGAGCAGAATTGCATAAGGCTGTGGCGGGTCGGCTTCGACCGCCTTGCGTCCGAGAAAAACCGGTGTCCGGCACTTGAACTCCTGCAGACTGGCGGCGGGTTTGATCAGAATATCCCCAAGGGCCATGGCGGAAAATTGCGGGAAAGTGGAACTTTCGCCATTGCGAACCAAAATGGTGCCGCCACCGAGACCGCCTTTGAGAATATTTCCCGAACTGTCGCTTTGAATGCTGCTGACATAATTTGCGGCATCAATAAAACTGTTCCAGGTCGAGGCCGCAATCTCGATCTCCTGACCCGGTTGTACTTTCGTTATCAATTCTTGATCCCCAATCCGCCGAAATCGGCAAATTCATAGACTCGCTCGACATAGGCGGCCACCGGTTTTTTGATCAATGATTTCTGATCACTGGAGATATCGTCGGCATAACGGACCCACAAGTAATCCCAGCCGAATTTCTCCTTGACCGTAAGGCTGCCGACCTGCAAACTTTCCCGGTTCGGAGAGACAGCAAAACGGAATGATATTTCCCAATGATCGCCGGCATGTTTTCCGCGCCGGGTTCCCGACGCACCGAGAAACAAAACTTCCCCGGGGTTATATCCCCGGAAGTTTTTGGAATTGACCTTCCCGGTCAGCTCGGCGAGGCGCTGCTTATACCGTGTGCTGACCTTGCTGGGACGGAAATAGTGCGTTTCACTGAAATTCATCATCGGCATGGAAATGTCGACGCCGTTTACACTTCCTTCGTTATCCACCTCAATGGCTCCGCCGAAATCAGGAGCGGTCGCGGGATATTTTCCCACCGTTTTAAGGCTTTGCGAAATATGCCGGGAACCTCCTCCCGTATCAAAAGCAAAAGAAGGTTCGGGATCATCCTGCGATGAGCCGTCTCCGAAAACATTTATTTCGTAAAGGGCACGAACCTTAAAGGTGTCTTTATTGATGCGTTCATCAATTTCAATGGTATTTAATTTCAAATTTTGATAGGTCGAAGGGGCGGCTTCCCGAACTGCGATAAGCGCGGTGCTTTCGTCTTCAACCTCGAAGACCAGATAAGGAACCTCAAGCGTGGTCAGGATGCCTGCGGAATCCATCGCCTGATTAAGATCGAAAAAACATTTCTCTACACGAATAGACATATCGCTCCTCTATTTGAACGAGCCTATCCCGCTGCTTTTTTTGAGCAGCGTATTGGCTTTTTTAGTATTATCCGCAATGGCCTCGGTGGCCTTGGCGGTACGGTCGGCGGCACTTGATTCCCCCAGATTTTCCAACGCGGCAGCAAGGAAGGCTCCCTGCGGTTTCGACGCTCTCTCCGCCGCCTCCCGGGTACCGTCCTGAGCCGAACGCAGGCGGTCGGAATATTTGTCCACCATCGACTCCGCACGGGTGTATGCGCTGTGAGCGTCATCCAGTTTTTTGCGTTCGTCATCATCGATCTTTCCGTCCGCCTGCGCATCCCGCAGTTCCTTTTCGAACTGTGCTTTTGCCGCCGCCGCTTCTTTCTGATATTGAGCAATCAATCCTTCCAGCATCTGCTGTCCGGCGGCGGGATCGTTTTTCAGCGTTTCATCGATTTTTCGATCCTGCGCCGCCTCGGTGCGCCGATCCTGAATGTTCTGTTCGGACTCCTGAAAGCGCTCCTGATAGGAGGCAACATCATCCTTCATTTTCTGAGCTGCTTTTTCCCGTGCCTTGGCGATGCGGTCTTCCGCTGTCTGATCCGCTCCGGCGAGTTTCCCCTCCAGTTCCGCGATCTTCGCCTTGTCCTGTTCTTTTTCCGGCTTGGATTTTTCATAATCCAGCATCGTCTGAATCAGCTGTTTGTATTCGTCGCGAAGCGCAATGATGTCGTCGATCTCGTTTTCAAGTTCAGTTTTTCGTTCCCGTGCAAGCTGCCTGTCAATTTCGGCGACACGTTTTGCGGCAGCGTCGGCGTTGTCGGATGCCGCCTGTCGGCGTTGTTTTTCCGCCTCGACTTTTTCCTCGGTTGACGTTCCGTCACCTTCTTCCCCGGTCGTTGCGCCGGGTTTTCCTTCCTGAACCGCCTGACGGCGTTTCTGCAATGCTTGAATCTTCTGACGGTACCCCATGGCGCGATCCCCGTTGGCTTCGAGTTTCTTCTGCGCTTCTTCCTGTCTGCCGGAGATCTGCGACCAAAGGTTGTTGTTCCAGTAGGAGAGCAGAGCCTCATTTTCCGCTTGAAGTTCCTTGAGGTTGGCTTCCAGTTCGGCGATTTCCGCATCCAGCTCCCCAAGTGTCGCCGCTTTCATGGCTTCATTGAACTTGTCCTGCGCCGAAGCGGCTAGATTCAATTTCCCGGTGATCGTATCAATTCCGAGCCCGAGGTCGCTGTAGGCTCCATTCAGCGTATTGACAATGGTTTGTGCTTCCTGCTGTTCCGCAGCGGTCAGTTTTTCCTGTTCCGCCAACTGTTTGAGCCGCTCCAGCTGAGCAAGATGCGCCTCCTTCTGCGGATCGTTTCCGGCTTGAATGATTTGTGCGGCTGCGGTAAATTGCCGCTGTGCTTCCGTCAAGGCGACGATGCGTCCCTTTGTCACATCCACGGAAAGTCCGAGTTCGCCGTATTTTGCCCTGAGCTGTTCCAGCAGGGTGTTTGCCTCCGCAATTCCGGACGCGTCCAGCTTCGGCATTTGGGAAAGCGTCTGCAGACGGCCGACCTTGTCCGCGTCCTCCGTTCCGGAGACTTTGAGGGAAAGCTCCCGGAGATTCGCCGCAACGCTGTTTAGCCGGACAATCTTTCCCGCTGTCCGGTCGACCGCCACACCGAGATCGCCATATTTCTTCGACAGTTCGCCGATCAGGCGTTCCGCGTCGTTCTGCTGATCCACATCCAGTGTGACTTCCAGTGACAGTGCTTTCAATTTCCGCAACTTCTCAAGGTCGCCGTTGTCCTTGATGGAAAGTTCCAATGCTCCGATCCGTGAAGCTGCCGCACCCAGCGCGGTAATCCGCATGGCGTTGTCGCTGATCGTGATCCCGAGGTCGCCGTATTTTTTCTGCAGTTTGGATGCCAGCATACGCGCTTCCGCCATCTCGGCATTCGTCAGTTTCTGCTTTGCCGCCAGCTGCTGGAGCCGTTCCATGCGGATTTCATCCGTTTTGCGGAGCTGGTCTCCCTTTTCCCGAAGCGTGCTCATCTTATCCGAAAGCTGCGCGGTATAGGATCCGGCGCGGGAGAGATAGATGCACACACCCGCCAGAACCGCCCCCAGCGCAATCAGCGCAACCGCTACCGGGTGAGCGGCAATAAAGCTCATGACTGCTCCCAGAGCCAGCATTGCCGCAGCCGCGACCTTGGCAGCCCCTGCCAGCAGGAAGTTTCCCACCGCAACTGCGGATACCGCAACCACGGCTTTCAGATTCGCCGCCATAAAAAGCGCGGTAACGGCAATTCCGGCTTTGCGGACCTGATTCAATGCCACGGTTCCCGCCGTGCAGAGCGCTTCCGCGACAGTTTGCGCTCTCACTGCGACAGTTGCCGCAATCGATGCAGCCGTATAGGATTTCAGAGCACTTGCCATGGCCATCCAGGCTGTTGCCAGTGTGCGTCCCGCCGCCATGGCTCCTTCTGCGACAGCCTGCGCCTTGAGTGCCGCCGCTGCCGCGATGGAAGACAGTGTCAATCCCTTCAGGGCGTTCGCCATGGCCGTCCAGCCGGAGACCAGCGCCGTTTTCACCGCTGCCGCCGCTTCGGCCGCCACCTGTGCTTTCGTTGCAGCGGTTGCCGCAACGGCGGCGAGACTGAAGTTTTTCAGCGCACTTGTCATGGCTGTCCACTTTGCCGCCAGCGTCGACTGCGCGGCAGCCAGAACTTCGGCTGCAACCTGTGCTTTTGTCGCAATGGTTGCCGCCAGCGCCGTGTTCCGGAATGAGGCAAGAGTCTTCGTTACAGCTTGCCATTTGGCGGCCAGCGCCGACTTCGCGGCCGCGGCGGCTTCGGCATTGCTCATCAGAATGATGCTTGCCCGTGCCCGGTTCGCGGACGTCGAGGCAAGTCCCAAAGCCGCGCAGAACTTTTCCGTTCCAACCAGCGCCGGAATCGCCGTATTGCGGTAGTCCGCGAACGACTGTGTCAACAGCGTAAAGGAGGTCTTGAGCGCTGTCCCCTGCGCAATGGCCACCCCCTGAAGGAAGGTGAATCCCTTGATCGCCGTCTGAACTACGGCGATTCCGGCCGCCGCCCCTTTGGCGGCAACTCCGATGGCAATCAGAACCACGGCAAGACCGGCCGCCCCTGCCACCGTCACGGCAAAGGCTGTCACCAGCCCCTGATTCGACTCAATCCATTGGGTGAAGGCGTTGATGACCGCCGTCACCTTGACAACCAGCGGCTGGAGAGTCGAATTCATCGCCTCGGCAATCGCATTCATCGCTCCTTCCACTGCGGAAAGCAGAAGACGGAATGCGCCACCGAGTCCGGCATCCATCTTTTTGGCGGTGTCCGCCGCAACTCCCTCCACATCCTGGAGCTTGGCCAGCATCGCATCCAGTTCGTCGGTATTAGCTGTCAATGTCAGACCCGCGAGTGAACCGCGAATATCAAAGATATCCTCGGCAAACGCCAGCTTTTCAGCGGTGGGCATTGTGCTCATTGCCTTGGCAATGTCCCGCATGATCTCCGCCATTTTGCGCAGATTCCCGTTTGCGTCGACTGTTTCCACGCCCACGGAACGGAGCTGATCCTGAACTTTCACTTTGGCAAACTGCGAGAAACTCTTGCGCAGAGCCGTTCCGGCAAGAGATCCCTTGATGCCCATGTTCGCAAGAACCGCGATCGCCGCGCTGGTTTCCCGAATCGACTCTCCTGCGGCAGCAGCCTGCGGGCCTCCCATTTTCAACGCCTCAAAGAGGTCAATCAGTGTCTGCGCCGAACTGTTCGCAGTGACCGTGAGAACATCGGCGACATCACTCATCCGCGACGCTTCAATGCCGAAGATCCGCATGCTGTTCGCGGCGATGTCGCCCGCTTCCGCAAGTTCCGTTCCCGTTGACCGTGCAAGACTCAGAACCGCATCAATGGATGCCTGGATTTCTGTCGGGGAGAAACCCATCCGTCCCAGGGACACCATTGCATCCGCGGCCTGCTGCGCGGTATAGGAGGTGTCACGTCCGAGACGCTGCGCGGTCTTGGTCAAAGCCTTGAAATCGGCGTCGGTCGCCTGTGTAACCGCCTGCACAAGACGCATGCTGTCATCGAAACCGGCGAATGACCGGGCCGCCATCACGAGCGGTGCGGCCATTGCACCCGAGAGCATCAGGAGATCTTTCCCGACATTCGTACAGGTTCTTCCAAAGTTTTGCAGCTGAGCCTGGGCGCTGGTCAGATTCCGCTGAAGTTTGCTGGTCTCGGCGGTTACCTCGACATATGCCCGGCCTGCCCGGATATTGCTCGATAGGGACATTTTTTCTGCCTTTTTTGATTTTACGTCTTGCGTTTAACGCGAAAAGATATATATTGTGCCATGAAGAAAGGGGTTTCCACATGATAAAAAGTTTCAAATGCAAAGAGACGGAACAGTTGAAAGCAAGCGGGCGAAGTCGCAGATTCAAAGCATTTGAACGGATTGCATTGCGGAAACTGGATATGCTTGACGCAGTTGTCATACTGGAGACTTTGCGGATTCCTCCAAGCAATCATTTTGAAGCATTGCATGGGGACCGCGAAGGACAATACAGCATCCGAATCAATCTTCAATGGCGTATCTGTTTCACGTGGCATGACGGCCATGCGTATGATGTGGAAATCGTTGATTACCATTAAGGAGGTGAATCATGATCCGAACAGAAAATCTTATTCATCCCGGCGAGATTCTCGCGGAAGAGTTCTTGAAACCGATGAACATCAGCCAGAACAAGCTGGCGATGGACATTCATGTTCCGACTCCAAGGATCAATGCCATTGTCAAGGGATCCCGGGCAATTACTGCGGATACCGCATTGCGGCTCGGCAAGTATTTCGGGACCGGTCCGGAGTTCTGGATCAATCTTCAATCCAATTACGATCTCTGTGTCGCGGCGGCACAATCAGAAAAGGAAATCGCCACTATTCCACAACTGGCTCTTGCCTGATTCTTTCTGCCCACTCGGCAGATTTTCTGCCTATTTTTGCCGGAAGAATAGGCAGAAAATCACTTTTTGACAAAGACGTTTCGCAGAACGAAAAGCGGCGCTTTCAGTGTGGCCCTTTCCTTTACTGTATACGGGTTGAAATCTTCCGCTTTAACCGGCTTGTTCTTCTTCGGGTCACGCATCAGGTTGACGATGAGCGCCATCAGGCTTGCTGTCTGCTCCCATTCAAAGCGCCCCCGCGCATCCGCGAGGGCGGCAAGTTCCCGAAGCGTCAGGGGGTCAGGATTGACTCCGGCGATTCCGGCGAGACGGAGGATGAGATCGTCAAGCGATCGAGGGCCTGATCGATTTTTTCGTCGAATGCCGGATCCTCGAGAAGTTCCGTCAGCGCCTGCTTGCTTTTTGCTTCGAAGCGGCGGCTCGCGTCGAGGATCTTCCGGAACACCTTTCGCTTCGCCTCGGGGAAAAAATCAATGATCTCGTCCAGCAGAGCCGTCGCAGCAAGCTCAATGGCGTCGCCCGCCATGGCACGACCGAATTCTTCATCCGTGATTCCTTTGGCATCTGCTTCAGGTTTGCAGACCGCAAAAAGCACATCGACCAGAAGAACAGGATCGGACGCAAGGCGCTCCAGCAGTCCTACATTCGGCGATTTTCCGCTCTCCATGGTGATGATGTTTGCCAGATCCACACCGCAAAGGGCGCGCACCCGTTTGATCGTACCGACCGTGACCGAGAGCGTCCAGGTACGGCCGGTGTTATCGGTAAAAGTCTTCATATGTGACTAAACTCCCTGTTGGGTTTACTTGAAGAGGACGAGTCCATGAAATTTACGCTCCGCTGCCTCCGCTCCCGTTGGTCCACTGCGGTGCACGCTCCGAGGCGGTCGGTTTGGCGGTAACGCTCACCGAAAGCGCCTCCTCCAGAGGCTGTTCAATCGAAAATCCGGTGATGGAGAAGTCCGCATCAAGTCCAGTTCCTTTGCCGTCCGTAACGAACAGTGCGAGCGGCGTGTTGTTGAAGTAGGCGTCGGCAAAGGCGTTGTAGTCCTCGTCCTCGGTATCATAGAGGATTTGAAATTCCAGTGATGCTTCCTTCAGCGTCGCAACCGACGCACGCCAGCCTTTGGTCGCCCGCGTCGTAACGTCCGCATCGCCGCTTTCCAGATTCAAAGTCAAATCCTTGACGTTTTTGACCTCGGTCGAGCCGGTCGAACCGGCGGGACCGCGCATCAGTACAGCGTCAAGACCAAGTACAATAGCCATAAAAAATCTCCTCTTTATTTTTTGACAGAATTTTCCCAGAGTGCGGGGAGTTTCGGAAGCGTCTTTTCCAGAGTCGGCCCCATGAGCGGCCGTCTGGGATAGCGCCGTTTGCGGTAAATTCCGCCGAATTCATGCGCAGTCATCGCTGTTCCGATGAAGGACTCCGCCGGTCCGATTACAACGGACTGACGCTGTTTTTCCACACCGAACAGCAGCGATTGCTTCAGAAGTCCGCGCCGGGTGTTCGGCGGTGTACCGGGCATGGATGCCTTCTGACTCTGTGAAATCCGGTTGCGGGCGGATTTCCGGATGTAAGCTCCCGCGCGCCGCAGTGCTGTTATGTTACCGCCTCGAACGGCAAGCAGGATCCGCCTGTCGTCAAATTCAATTCGGCATTTCACGATTTCAGCACTTTGAATACAAGTTCAATGACGCTGGTGAACTGCCCCCGCTCACGCAAATGTTCCGGGCTGTAGATGGGGTTGTAGATGACCGAAACACAGGTTCCTCCGGCAAGTTTCCGGTTCAGGAAACCGAGTCCGAGTTTTTCCGCAAAGCACAGCATTTCATCCAGCGCATCCTCCTGGCATCGTTTCAATATGCCGATCTGCACTTTCGGCAGTTCCTCGTGTGCCGCGCGGGAAAGTGTCTTATACTGTGTTCCGGCCGGAACGACAACGATCCGCAGATCATCCAGATCACGTAATTCAAACTCCGGGAAATAAAGCAACTCGGCTTTATATTCCTTGAGTTCCTCCGCAACCGCGCGCGCCAGGTTCAGAATGTCACTCATTCTTCACCTCCGTATGAATTCCATAATGATATTGCCGACCGCCGCGAGCAGAGCGATCAGCGCCGCTGCCAGCGATGAAAGCATTGTTTTCTGCAGATCCGCCGCAGGTTTGCAAGGCGGATAATGGTGCTGTCCTTCGGAGAAATGCATACTCAGCATTCCCCGCAGTTCCGCGATATCCAGCCGTGCCTGATTGAGTTCATGCCACAAGTCGCGATGATCCGGGGTATCAGGCATCATGCACCTCCGATTTCTTTTGTGTGAATTCTCCGCAGGATCCGCCCTGTTCCGGACCATCGCCAGACCGGCTCGCCGTTCGGCGCAAGAACTTCATAGCGGATCCCGGCATGGAGAATCACATCTCCGCGCTCCGGATCATCCGACAGATCCTCCGCCGCGATCAGGAAATCGCGCGTTTCCGTCCGGATGGTCACGCCGTATTCATTTTCCGCACGGAACAGCGTTCGTCCCAGTGTCGCCGGGATGTTCAACGTTTCGCCATCCCGGCGCTGGTAAACAATCGGAACGGTAAGTTCCCGGATCCGCTGGGATTCCAGCCATTCGGCTGCGTTCTCCAACAGTCCCATTATTCACTGGCGATGATGCCGACCGCGCGGAGTGCGGCAAGAATCGTGTTGGTTTTCTTCGTCAGCGAGGCAATCGCGTGTTTGCAGTCACATCCGCTTTCACAGGCGAGAACGGGAATCGTATCGGACGGTGTTCCGCCCGAATTGTCGGTCAGATCCGTGATCGGATCGCCTGCAACAAAGGTTGTCGCAAGACTGTACGGCGCATTGAGAAGCACGCGAACCGTGTCGTTGCCAGATTCCGCCGCCGCAATGGCCTTGCCGAGGTAGTGATTCGATCCGCTGACCGTAGTCGCCTTCTTCAATCCCGCGTCCCAGTAGACCGTCGATCCGGAAGGAATCGCGCCGTCCGCTTTCACAACATCGAACACCCCGACCACTGCAAGACTGCCGAGGGTATTGGCTTCGATATCAAGCCGGGCGATCCCGATCAGATCCGCGATGATGACCACATCCCCTGCGGCAACCGCTTCCGCCGGACGGTAATCAATGGCGTCACCCTTCTGAACATAGCGTGCAAGCATTGTAAAAAATCTCCTTGAATTTGAGGTTGAAGTTTAACTGCTTACGCGGCCCCGTTGGCTTTGACCATGCCGCGGTGATCCTGCTCGCGAACGCCAAGATCGAAATACACACGGAACCAGAGACCGAGGGTGTTGAAGTCCGTCTCGCCGCGCTCGACGGTCGGCGTGCGCTTCCCTTTCAGGAAACCGATCTCCCAGGTATCGACCGTTTTCGGGTCGCCGAAGAGATACCACCCGGTCTGGCTGGATCCCTCGTAGGCGCTGTTGCCGAGATACGGCGAACTGATCACCTGAAGATTTTCATCGGAAAGCACATTCAGCGCCGGACGAACCGCGTTGTCCGTGCCGCTCATGATGAGGGTCGCCCCCTGCGTCAGTTCGATCGCGAGATGCTTGAGCGCAGTCGGAACCAGCAGATATTTCGGTTCCACCGAGATCGGCTGACCATCGGCATCCACCTGATCCAGGAAGAGCTGGATCGCCTTTTTGAGCGAATCGGAACTCAGCGCCGAACTTGCGCCGGAGAGCAGGTTTTTGTGATTCGTGCTGAACAGCGCCTTGCCGTCCGCCTGCGCCGGATTCGAGAGAAGCCGGCTGAAAAACAGCTGATCGATCAGTCGCGCCGCCCGGTTGCCCATCGCCGTCGGCACTTTCATGAATGCGCCCAGATCATCGTTGATGATCATTTTGCGCGTCAGGCAGAACTTTTTCCCGTAGGTGTCGAGCTGATTTTTCGCGCTTTCTTCGATCAGTCCGCCGTCCTTGATCTCGCCGTCGGCGGCAATCGGAAGCAGATCGCCCACATCCGTCAGGCGGAAGCGGTCGTTCTCCTTGAAGTCGTTGAGGTCGCCCGTGGAACACAGCTTCATGGCGATGATCGGCTGGGCCTCGTAGCTCTGCAGGAGTTTCTTGTTCGCCACGTTGCTCAGGATCCCCGGAAGCGAAACACTCGAGAACGCCGCACGGATCGTTTCATTGTCGAAGCCGCGGCTGTAAGGAATGCCGTCGAGTTTCATACATTCGATCAGGAGCTGCTTCAGCGGCATGTCCATTTCGGCCATCCCCGCTTCCACCGTTCGGGCCCCATAGGATTTCTCCAGCTGCTCGGCGCTCACTCCGACCCGGAGACACATTGCCGCTTCGATGGTCTTGCGCAACACTCCGCCTTCCGGGGCGGTCTTCACGCTGATATTGACATTGGCGGCGGGACGTTCGGCCCGGATCGTTTCGAGCACCTTCTTCGTCACCACTTCTGGCGTCCAGCCTCCGGCAATCGCCTCCCGTTCAATTTCCGGGAATTCACCGTCGCAGATCGCCTGAATCGCACTGATGCGTTCACGCTCGGCTTTGACGGCATTCTGAGCCGCTTCACGGGCGGTCGCCGCCACATCCCCGGCGGAGGCCTGAATCGCGGGCGGTGTCGCCTCCGCGGCCGCCTGTCCGGGCTTCTTTTCCGCGTTATCGGGTTTCTTTTCCGGTTCGCCGGGCTTATTCGCCGGATTGCCGGGCTTCTGTTCCGTTTCCGGCTTTTTCTCCGGAGGTGCAGCGTCATTCGGGGCGCTCACGGCGGAAACACTCTTCGTTTCGGACTTGTTGTTCATAGCTTCTCCTTCCTGGTTGACAAGGTTGAATTTCGCATTCACTTTCATATTGGTGTGAGCATCCGCGCCCACGGCAACAACGGAAACCTCCCGCAGCGTCGATTTTTTGATGTGGTAGAACGGGCCTTCGACTTCCTGACCATTCACCTCGCGGCAGCCTTTGACCAGCTCGCACTCTTTCACATCCGCACCGATGCTCAGCTGCCAGTCCGCTCCTGCCTTGCCCTGCGCGATGATATCGGCCGCATCCTTGCTGTCGGAGACGATCTCCCCGGTGATTTCCAGCACATTGTTCCGAACTGCGGCCGAAATAAGTCCGATCCGGCTGTCCGTCTTGTTCTCGTGATTGGTCAAAAGCGGGACGCTTTCGGGAATCTCCATTCCGGCAAGATCGACCACAACAGGATGTCGCCACCCCGGCAGACTCATTTTCCCGCCGGAGTAGGCAACTCCGACCACTTTCGGTTTCGCGCCGTTTGACGCTTCAATCAGCGTTAATTCACTCATATATCCTCTCTGGGTTCTGAACCGTCATCCGGTTCGGTTTGCTGTCCCGGGGATTTCGGGGATTCCGGGGACTCGGAACTGATCGGGATTCCAAGCTCCTTCATCAGTTTGATCTCTTTTGCCCGCTGCCGCAGAACGGACAAGTAATCCCGTCCGTCCTTGGCACACTCTGCCGCAAGTGTCGTTGTGTTGTTCGTCAGCCGGGTTTCCTGAGCGGTGGCTTCCTTCGACGGATCGACATGCGGGAAACCGTCCCAGAACCATGTGTGCCGCTCATCCACCACTCGTTCGCCCGCTGTCTGGCGGTATTCCCGGAACCACACCTCAAAAATCCGGTTCAGGACTTCCGTTTCCCAGAACGACCGATCGACAAGAATGCTTTTATGGTAAATCTGGTTGTCCAGTCTGCCGCTGGCGTAGTTGTGCCCGGAAAAATCTCCCGCCAGCGTGCCGTAGGTCGTCACCACACAGCGGGCGATTTCGCTCAGAATGATCTTCACGAACTCCGCATGGTTCGCCGCCGGCTGTTTGGGATCGAGCTGTCCCATTTTCCATCCGGCCGGAACCGTCAGCATCATGTTCCGTTCCAGCGGAATGGCATCCATGGGCTCGACTTCATCCGATTCGCCGTTCGGCGGAGCGTCCGTGTAGAGAATCGCCGCAAAATCCGCTGCGGCCTCCGCCGCGGAAAGCACAGCCAGATTGTATCTGCGAAGTTGAGCGAACAGCGGCAGTGCGGGCGTGATCTCGGGAACTCCTCGGTGCAATCCCGGCCGGTCCTGACGGTAAATATGAATCATGTATTCCGCCGGAATGTGGATCGCATCGTCGCCCGGCATATACCGGATGTCTCCGGGATGGTACTTCAAAACCCGGTAGTCCGTCGGATTTCCCCAACGGTCATACGAGATTCCGTCGACACTGGTGTCATTTTCAAACCAGCGCAGTTCACCGGAAACACGATCCGCCTCGATCAACTGCAGGTCCAGTTTCACGCCGTGGCGGATTTTGGGATTCGTTGCCAGCACGGCAAACGCTTCGCCATCCTGACAGCGGGCCATTCGCATCGTCCGGAGTTTCGGAGCAAGACGAACGGCATCCGACCAGCGCATGAATGCCGTTTCCACAGCATCGTTGAACGTCTCGTCGGCGGATAGCATCTGCAGTCGCGGACCCGTACCGATGGTGTCGTTTGCGAGCATCTGCACCAGTCCTCTGGCGTAGGAATTGTTGGCGACTTCGTAGCGCGAGCGCATCCGCAGCGTCCGGCGTACTTCCGGCGCGGCCTCCATGTCCGCCGACAGATGATCCGCCGCCGACCAGTGACGCCAGTTGTCCCGTGTTGTCTGCGCCGCATCAAACCGGGCGCGGACAAGCTGCTTCGGAGGGGTTCTGCTCCGAAAAATGGATTTGAGTCTGTTGAACATCGATAGATCCTCACGCCCCTGAATGGCACAATTTGGTTATCTTCAGGCCGGAAGTCCGGGATTTTATCGCCTTTTTCGACGCGAGATATTCATCTGCCGCAATCTGATCGGCAAGGGAATGCTGCTCGACCTTCTGTCCGTCCACTTCTGCAGACTTCGGTCCTGAGGCATTCCGCCTGATCGCATCTTCCAGTGTCTCATTTTCCGGCATGGCAGCACTCCGGTTCATACTTCCCGCGATAGGATTCACATTCACCGATGATGAACTCCGCATGATGATCGCATTTATTGAGAAGCGCGCACTCGATTGCCGCAAACGCCTTCCGCATTCTGCGGACCTTTTTCTTCAGTTTGCGATACCGGTCAGCCAACTCGGCATATTGCGCCGAACACTCCAGGCATTCCACCTCAGCTTCACTCATTGATTCCCTCCGTTTTTATGTGATTTGAAGACTCATTTGAGGCTTCGGTTATTTCTCTGACCGGAAATTCGCCACGTTCGTGGCTGATTTCCTTTTCCACTTTCTGAATCCGTTCTCCGAGCCACATCATACAGTTTACTGCCATGGAGTTTCCGCATGCTTTGTATCTTGGCGCGTCAGGACATTCTTCCTCGGATTTACCATTCCAGGGAATTCGCGTGTGATTGTCGGGAAACCCCATCAAGCGCTCGCATTCGAGGGGAAGCAGTTTGCGAACTGTCGGTTTTCCGGATGGCGTATAGGCGACTCCATGCACATCTCCGGCGGTCTGCGTATACATCACACCTTCTTCAGAAACCCCCATTCCCGATCCCCCGGAACGTTCACCGGGCTTCATTTTGTCTCCGTCAAGTGCAATTGGTTCGACAATTACCGTTTCCGCGCCGGGACCGCCTGCCGTAACGGTTTTTCCCGCTTTCGCCTCCGTCACATAAAGGCCGCCCTTCGGACGATCTTTTCGTCTGCCGTTCGCATCGCAGAAGGAAACGTGAAAACATTCTTCACGAGCTACCGCAGGAGTCACTTCCGTGCGCATCGTAGGGAAAACCTCATTCCAGAATCCCTGCAGATCACCTCCCGCATCGTTTTTAATGAAGCCGATGGCTGTTTCTGGTTCCCGTGGAACTTCCTGCAGGAGCGGAAGATTGTTCCCTCCTGTACCCATACGGGCAACGATGGATTGTGACACTTCGACCGATTTTATACGGGAATCGGGAGCATGGTTTTCATAGCAAAGAAAATCCGTTCCGGCCTGTTCAATCACACATTGGAGACGCTCCTTGTCCGGCATGAACTGCTGATCACTCGTCCGCGTCAGTGTGCCCGCCTTCTGGGAACCGTCCCACCAGTCTGTCGAAGCAGAGCCTCCTTCAGAACCGGCGGAAGCGTTTTGCCTCTTCGTGCGGCGCGGCGGAGTATCCCCTCCGCACATTTCACCGTCAAATAGTACCTTGGCGGGATATTTCCACTGACCAGAATATCCGATAAGGAAGAGACGCTTCCGGCGCTGCGGGATTGCCCTCGGAAATTGTTCCACTCGGGTAAATTGAGAGTCAAGTATTCTCCATGCCACTCCGAATCCTCCCGGAGCCGGGGTGACGATTCCACATTTTCTCCATCCGCTTTCAGGGACCGGGATATTCCATCCACAGAGCAGGGAAACAAATCGTCCGAAATCCTCACCTCGGCGGCTGGAAAGAGCAGCGGGGACGTTTTCCCACACAACCCAGCGGACTCCAAGCTCAAAACACAGTCGTACAAAGTCGAGAGCGAGCACGCTTCGCTGACCTTCAAATCCCAGTCGTTTCCCTGCAATTGAGAGATCCTGACAGGGGGTCCCTCCGACGAGCAGGTCGATATCTTCATTTACATCCTCTTTTTTTATTAGGGTAAAATCTCCGTAATTTGGAATCGTCCCGTCCTCCGAGAGACCTGCGATCTGACGTCTCCACAATTCCCGGATTTTCCGCTCCTTTTCGTTGTCTGCCATTGCCGGATCAAGCGGTCGCAATGGACGAGTCGCTTTGAATCGATGACACAGCACCGCTGATGGGAATGGCTCAACCTCGGCAAAAAAAACAGCTTTCCAGCCTAGAGGGCGCCAGGCGAGCGTTGCCGCCTCAACTCCGCTGCAAATACTGCCATATTCCATTCTATTCCTCTCCGATGTGTTTTGGGATCGTTGTTTCACACCGGGTATATTCTTTTTTTTTTGACAAGTGTAACGCCTGTTTTTGAAAAAAATCGATTTTTTTGAATTTGGCTCCTTTTTACAGCGGTTACACATATGCGAATAGTCTTTGGAAACTGAGCTGAAAAAGAATCGCTTGTAGATAGAATGCTATAGAAGAAAGAATAACTTTAAAAACAAACAGCCACAGAGTTCTTTCCCTCTGTGGCTGGCAGAATAAAAATGATGATTAACTTATTGGATGGATGGATTTTCTTTTTGCTGAGCAGCAATAAGATTTGTGGCGGCATCAATTACTTTTTGGCGCAATTCTGCCGGTTCTATCACGGTAATAGACCCCATCTTTGCCATAATTCGCGGCACAATGATTTGTTCTTCGGCTTCAGGAATTTTCACGATTTTATACAGAGGGTCTTCCGTTTCCCATAGTATCTCCTGCGCTTCATGGAATGGATTGGCAAAAATATCATCATGGACACTCTTATGAAACCGTAAAACGATATTCTTGATCAGAGTGAAATCAAAACTGATATGCTCGTAAATTTCCGGGTTCGGCACAAAATTATCATCCCCTAGTTCTGCTCTCTGAATCCGGTGAATCATGAAAGATAATCTTTTTTTCCTTTCGTGGCAAAAAGCCTGGATATACCATGTGCTGTTTCTAAAAAAGAGGGCGTGTGGTTCAATAATCCGTTGAGTTATTTCATCCTTGTTATTCTTATATAGAATACTGAGCATCCGGTGATTCCGCCAGGCAAGAAATACCGTCGAAAATATGTCATTGTCCACCTTGCCGGTTTTGGCGGAAATGAAATGCATCTGTTTGACAAAGGATGCTGATGCCATTTCGGGGTTGCCTACGTTCAACAAATAATCTACGGTATTGAGAATATTACTCCGGAGAGGTTCCGGGAAGACATTTTCGCAAACTCTTCGTCCGATCTGCATCGCCATCATCTCGGTTTCATTTAGTGTTACCGGATAGACAAAATCCCATGCCGGATCGGTTAATTCATATCCTTGCTGTGCGACATTGAACTCAATAGGACATCGATAGGTCTGCTTGAGCAGCTTAATATCACGCATAACGGTGTAACGACTGGCTTCTAGATTGTGCTGTTCTGTCAAATCATATGTTGTATGCTCGAGTTCTCTCCGAATATCGGTGATGGTGGGATATCGGCCACGACGCACGATCTCTATTATTTTCAAAAGCCGTTTCAGCTGTTTTTGTGTCAATTCCATAAAAAAAACAAAAAAAATAAAATTTTCCCCATCCCTGTTGCACGATTTGCAACAGGCTGTGCAGTAAAATATAATCTGTAGAGGAAATAATACAACTGAAACCTTGTATTTTGGAGAAAAAAATGAGCAGCACAAACACAAATACTGTCATCCGGATGGGAAACAGAAAACTTTTAAAGCAGGTCTTTGAAAGATGTGATTGTTGTCCGAATATTGATTTTGAACATTCCCCCTTGTTTGTTCTGTTGGAAACCTATGCGGCAATACCGCCGTCAAAATCAGGAAAACTTATCCATGCCTTGCAGGATATTTTGTTTGTTGCATCTAAAGCAGACAACCTTTCCAAGGTGATAGAAACTGCTTTAGAATGCAATTACTGCTTGCCGCCTGACTTTGATACATTCAAAAAGCGGTATGACAAAGCAATGTATTTGTATCTTAACTGCAAAGACGTCTGGGATCGGGCATTGCTTTTCATGACCACAGATGCTCTGTACGCACATTCCTGGTATCATGGCATCTATCTGCCGAAGATTACTCCAGACTTGTCAGACGAAGCACGACACAAACTGGAAGACAACTGTGCTGCCCACTTCTGGCAGACCCAGCATCGTGGCGACAGCTGTGAAATCAAATATGTCCAGCGATTCAATGGTGTTCACTATTTCTATGTGTATCTGAATAACTACCCTGAAATTGTGGATACATGGGAAGCGTCCGGAGAGACCGGTAAAAAGACCATGGTGCGGCGAGAGGAATCTTTCTCTTTCAACGTGGTCTTTGCTTACAACCAGAATCTTGGCAGACTGGATACCAGTTGCAAAGGCGGACTGAAGCATGCCAAACAGCTCGAAAAGGAATTTTGCGAAAAAATCCTTGATTATGAGTTGAAAGAAACCGAAATTGTCAAAAAAGTCTATGAGATAGACCAGTTAAAATACCGTAAAAATCAACTGAAGCCGAACCTTCGCCTGGGGGTGAAAAGAGCACGAATTCTCGCGATGGAACTGCGATACAAGTTCATGAAAAACAAACGAGACAAGAAGTATGTGGGAACGGATGAACCGGATTCTGCGATCTACGATGCTATTGACCGGGAATATAATTGCCGGAATGTGCATCTGAATTTGCTCAAGACCGGGTGGGTCCGTGTGGAATTGACAATCCTGCATGACAATGCGGAACATAAACTCTTGCTGGAACTTCGTCCCGGACAGTGCAAATTCAGCAGTGAAAATGAAATTCTCCGCTATATTGGAGAAGAATATTTGAAGGAGGCATGTATCGATGTACAACCTGAACTGTTTTAAGCTCCTATTGGATTGCGCCAGTTTTAAAGAACCATTTTTTACTAAGGATGACTTGGCGGAATATCCGAACTGGCAGGATTTGGTCTCGACAAAAATGCTGTCTCAAAAACCGCTGAATGGGCAGACGACTTGTCGACATTGCGGACAGACGGTTGAAGTGGAGTCTGCAATGGTCAATGGTAATCTTTCCCATATGGCGCATTGTCAGGACTGCGGAATCTATCTGCTGCATCCGGAAGAGTTGTATGTGTGGAGCATTGACTACCGCCATTATATATATAATATAGCAGAAACCATCTGTGGTCGGGAGCCAGATGAAGTTTTGCCGGAATTCCTATGGAATGCTGGATATGCGGCTCTGGGACAACAGTCACGGCAGGTTTTTATCGCTCGTATTCCAAATGATGCCTCTTTATTGAGGGAGCTGTTTTCGCGATTACCGCAAGGGAAAACGCCAATTCTGCTTGTTTTTGGGGCAGAATTGTCCGAAATCCCATCCGGATTCACTGCGGATCGCATATTCAAACTGAAAGACATTGCCGGATTTGATGGAAAGACATTTTCTCTCAATCTGAGTGTCATCAATGATCAGCTTCATAATATGTATATGGAGAAGGAAACGGCCCCTCCTAAAACTCGAAAGAATGACAATCGGGATGTGGTTGCCGGAAGTATCAGACGAGCGCTTGAAACCTATCTGTTTGCCATGAAGTCAAAATTAAACATTGCTGATGACAGAGATTATGTTTTCAAACTTCCACGATTTACTTTGAACACCCTTGCCGGTATGCTGGATTGTGAAGTCCCGTCCATTCCCACTCTGTCACGGATTGTGAATAGTGATCCCCTGCTGAAAGGTATGTATTTGCGGACAAACGATCGTGAATTGATACGAAACTTTTCTCCCAGACGCAACCGATAAATTTTTGCGACAGATCTTTATGGAGTCCTGCTCAATAGCAGGGCTCTTTTTTTTGCTCATTCTCAGATTTTTTTTCATAAAAACGTTTTTTTGTGCAATGGATTTTTGAAAAAAAACAAAAAAATACATATTGACAATCAAATACTTATAACTTTCTTCATTACTGAGAGACGCTTTTTCATGAAAAAAACTCCTTGGTTGTTCCGTCTGCAATGACGCGGCGGACACAACAGGAGAAAAAAACATGAAACACGAAAATGCAACGTCTGCCGACAATGCAAAAATCGCCGCTATCACCAGACACACTCTGACCTTTGAGGAAGTCTATGCCATGACTTATGTCCGAGAGTCCATTGAGTGTCTGCTCGACCAGAACCTTCGTCAGTATCCGGTTCTGAATGGGTACAAAGATGATTTGCGACAGGAAATTTTGATACGTTTGAACAATGAACTGCCTGTTTTTGACCCGGAAAAATCTTCTTTCAACACTTTTTTCCGCAGAGTGTTGCATGCTGCGATGTACGATGCACGCAAAGTGTATTTCAGAAATCAAAACCTGACATTGCGTTTTGCGGCTGAACTCGAAGATTTTGAATCAGATGATACCGATAGCATCCCGGCGGAATCCCTGGCGGCATATGCACGATATTCCAAAAATACAGTGGAAGAAGAAATGTTAAAACAGGATGTTCACGCGATCATTCAAACCTGTTCTCCGGAACTTCAAAAAGTCGCGAATGCACTTCTTGCCGGGTGCAGCATCCGCTTTCTGGCGAGACAACACCAAATGACGGTACCTCGCTTCCGCCGTATGTATATCCGACCTCTCCGAAAAGCATTTGAGAAAAATTTTTGAAAAAAAATCAAAACACCTGTTACACTTGCGAAAAAAAAAAGAATATACCCGGTGTAACGCAAATTACAAAAAACAATCAACAACGAGGATTTGAGAAATGTGGAATCTGAATTTCATCATCCATGAACCGGCGGACGAATATCACGCCCGCAGTCGCAGCGGAGAATTTATGTCGAGCCACCTCCTGGCCGACTTCCGGGAATCCCCGGCTCTCTACCGCAGGAAAGTTTCCGGGGAAATCACGGAAAGCGAATCCTCCGCATTCGTCATGGGACGCGCGGCACACTGCCTGATTCTGGAGGGTCGGAACGCCTTTGACCGCGAATATGTTGTCACCGACGGCCCGATCAATCCCCGGACCGGCGAATCCTACGGGCGCAGCACCAAGGCGTTTGCGGAATGGGCGGCGACTCAGGAGCGCGAAATCATTTCCGGAAAGGACTTCAGCTTTCTCCTGAAACTGCAGCGCGGCGTCTGGCTGCACCCCATCGCGTCGGAACTGCTGGCGGACGGAATCGCGGAAGGTGTGGTTCGGGCAGAGTATTGTTCCGTTCCCTGCCAGATCCGGATGGATTGGTTCAGCATGAAGTCCGGACTCGTTGATCTGAAAACCTGCGACAGTCTCCGCTGGTTCGAGTCGGACTGCCGTCGCTATGGCTACATTCAGCAGCTGGCGTTTTACCGGGCGATTCTCCGGATTGTGACCGGCAAAAATTTCCCCGTTCACATCATTGCGGTGGAAAAGAATGAACCGTTTTCCGCCGGGGTCTGGAAACTGACGGATGAACTGCTGGATCTGGCGGAACTTTCCAACAAAAGCGCCTTGGAGCGCTTCCGGGCCTGCTGCATCTCCGGAGTCTGGCCGACCGGATATGAAGATCTCCGTATCATTGACACACTCTAACAGAAGGAATTTGATCTATGAGCATGCTTGACAACATTCAAACCGGGCGGGAAAACAAGCCGCCGCGAATCATGATTTACGGCAGTGAAGGCGTGGGTAAATCGACGTTTGGAGCATCCGCGCCGGGGGCGATCTTCATCCAGACCGAAGACGGTCTCGGCGAAATCGACTGCCGGAAATTCCCGCTTGCACATTCGCTTTCCGAGGTGATCGCAGAACTGACCGCGCTCCGGGACGAAGCTCACGAGTTCCAGACCGTCGTTGTGGATTCCGTTGACTGGCTCGAACGCCTCATCTTCGACGAGGTCTGCCGCGAATTCGGTGTCCGTTCCATCGAAAAAGCCGACGGCGGCTACGGCAGGGGATATACCCATGCGCTGACTCACTGGCGCAAGGTCATCAGCCTGCTTCAGGAATTGCGCGACAAGCGCGGAATGATGGTCATTCTGGTTGCCCATGCGAAGGTCGAGCGTTTCGAAGATCCGGAAAACGCCGCCTACGATCGTTACACACCGCGTCTTCACAAGCACGCTGCGAGCCTGATCGCAGAATGGGTCGACGCCGTTCTGTTCGCGAATAAGAAGTTCCGGGTGACGAAGGAAAACGCCGGATTCAATGGAGAACGCGCGATCGCCGCTCCCATCGGCGCGGATGGCGGGGAACGCATCATCCGCACGGTGGGAAGCCCCGCCTGCATCGCGAAGAACCGCTACGGTCTGCCATCTGAAATTCCGCTCTCGTGGCAGGCATTCATTGAGGCATACACAAAAATCGAGGAGAACCATCATGAGTAAGTGCGGAGCCATCTGCGAAGTCTTCAGTCGCGTCTGCGGGTATTTTCGGCCCGTGACGAACTGGAATAAGGGCAAGCAGGAGGAATTCAAGGAAAGAAAGGTCTTCGAGGTGAAGAAATATGCACGAAAAAATCCGGACGGCAAATCGCCCGCTGGTGTGTGACGTCTGCGGCGGAATGATCCAGGTCGGGGAACCGTTCCGTGCTGTGCGGGATGAGTACTCGCCTGTTGAGTATCACGAACACATCCAGTGTCCCGGCAGTCCGGCAGTCGCGGTAAGCAAACCGCCCCCGGAACCGCCGAAAATCACAGCATTCAATCACCACTGCCATTGCATGGCATAACATGGGAGAAAACACAAATGTCCACAATAAATTTCAACGCGAACGAAGTCGAACCATCGACCGGTTATGATCCGATTCCGGCCGGTAAATACCAGGCAGTCATCACCGAATCGGAAATGAAACCCACCAAGACGGGAAACGGGCAGTATCTCCAGCTGGAATTCGAGATCATTGAGGGTGAATACAAGAACCGGAAGGTCTGGGCGCGGCTGAATCTGGAAAATGCGAACGCGGACGCGGTCCGGATCGCCCGGGCGGATCTCTCCGCCATCTGCCGCGCGGTGAATGTGCTTCAGCCGCGTGATTCGGTGGAACTGCACAATCTTCCGCTCACAATCACCGTGCGCTGCAAAAAGAATCAGGATGACGAGATCGTCAACGAGATCAAGGGCTACGGTCCGCGAACGTCTCTTTCCGGCGTTGCCGCGGCCAAGCCCGCTACGCCGCCTCCGCAGAGCGGTGCGAACTCCGCGCCCCCATGGGCACGGAAATGACATTGGAACTGGAACTGCCGTGGCCGCCCAGCGTGAATCATTACTACCGGCATGTCGGTCCGAGGGTGCTGATCTCCCGTGACGGGCGGAAGTTCCGGGAGCGTGTGGTTGCACGTTTCCGGCAGGATCATACACGGGGATTTGCCGGTCCGGTGGAGCTGTTCATTGAACTGTATCCGCCGGACAATCGACGCCGGGATGTGGACAACTCTCTGAAGTGTCTCCTGGACACCTTCACACATGCCGGGCTTTACAATGACGACAGTCAGATCTGCAAGCTGACCGTCATCAAACGCGAACCGATGCCTCCGGACGGAATGGCTTATATAAGGATTTCAGAATGGAAGAACGAAGACAGAACGGCGGACGACGCCGACAAATCGTCCAGGAATTCGTGAAGAACATCACTGACGATACCCGGCGGCTGGTCTGTTTCCTCTATATGAACGGCTACAAAGACGGCGCGATCCGGAGAATCCTGAAGATTGACAGACAACGTCTCCGGCAAATCAAAACACAGCTTGCCTTTGACCTGATCAAGGCGGGCATACGGAATTCAGAATAAATCGCTGTGTGTTCCCGTTCGTGCACAAACCAGGACAAGGCGGTCTTGCTGAATGAAATAAATCAGCAACCAATCTGGGGTAATGTGGCATTCCCGGAAACCTCGGAGATTGCCGACTAATTCATGATCGCGATGCTTTTCTGCCAAGGGCTGACCAGTCTGCAGCAGCTCAAGCACCGTCTGTAACTCTTCAAGATTGTACCCACGCTTCCGCAGTAATTTGCAGTCCTTTTTAAACTGCGTGGTTTGTTGAAGTTTGTAGATCATTTTTCCAAGTCCTTCATCAGTTCATCAACCGATGAATAGGTCTTGGCATTGGGATCGCCGGCCAGTTGAACGGCTTCCCGCATTGCTGCCAAAGTTGTCGGGTTTGGCCTTTCTCTACGGACTGCGAACGGGAGTCCTTGCACCATCAGGCACTGATTGAGGAAAATATTGAACGCACCGGACAACGTCATGCCGAGATCGGCAAAGAGTTTTTCCGCTTCCGCTTTTTTCTCAGCATCCAAGCGGACCGTAAAATTGGTTGTTTTGACAACAGCCATGATACACCTCCTGTAGTTTTGTCGTAAAATATAACACAAACAATGTGCTTTTCAAGTGCATTGCACACAATAAAGGATTTTCATGCAATTACGGCCTTATCAACAGACTGCACTTGACGCCGTATATGAACACCTCCGCAGCAAAGAAACAAATCCGTGCGTTGTGTTGCCCACGGGGACTGGCAAAAGTCTGGTCCTCGCTCAGATCGCAAAGGATTCCGTGGAAAAATGGAATGGACGCGTGCTGATCCTTGCTCATGTCAAGGAGCTTCTTGAGCAGAATGCCGACAAGATCCGCAAACTCTGTCCGGAATTGAAGATCGGCATCTATTCCGCCGGACTCAGGAGCCGCGACACCACGGAGCAGGTCATTGTCGCCGGGATTCAAAGCGTGTACAACAAGGCCTGCGAGCTGGACGCCTTTGACCTTGTCATCGTGGATGAAGCACACCTGATCAGCAGCGAAGGGGACGGCATGTACCGAACCTTTCTGGCCGATATGAAGGTCATCAATCCACACGTCCGGGTGATCGGGCTGACGGCAACGCCCTTCCGGCTCAAGGGCGGGCTCATCTGCAAGCCGGAGAACATCCTGAACGAGATCTGCTATGAAGCGGGACTCAAGGAAATGATTCAGCAGGGGTATCTTTCCCCGCTGATTTCCCGGGCGGGCCGCACGGAGGCGAATCTGGCAAACCTGCACATCCGTGGCGGCGAGTTCATCAGCGACGAGGTCGCCGCCGCAATGGACAACGATGCGCTGGTGACATCCGCCTGCCGGGAGATTGTGGAGCTGACCCGCGACCGCAAGTCCGTGCTGATTTTCACCGCTTCGGTGGATCATTGCAAGCATGTTGCGGAAAAAATCCAGGCGTTTTCCGGCAAGGAGTGTGCGATCGTGACCGGTGATACGTCGCCTGCCGAACGTGCTGAAATCATCGCCCGGTTCAAGGGAGAATTCATCCCGGCGGATCTTTTCGGAACACCGAAGCCCCCGCTCAAGTTTCTGGCGAATGTCAACGTCCTTACGACTGGCTTCGATGCGCCGAACACGGATTGCGTTGTGATGCTTCGCCCGACGAATTCGCCGGGGTTGCTGATTCAGTGCGCCGGACGGGGAACGCGCCTCAGTCCGGAAACCGGGAAAACCAACTGCCTTTTTCTGGACTACGGGGGCAACATTCTGCGGCACGGTCCGCTCGACATGATCAAGGTCAAAGAGCCCGGATCCGGGAAAGGCGGAGATGCCCCGGCGAAGAAGTGTCCGCAATGTCTCGCGCTCATCCACGCCGGATACACGGCGTGTCCAGAATGCGGTTATGTGTTTCCGCCGAAGGAAAGCAATGACAAGATGACGCAGACGGCATCGTCCGCCGGTGTGATTTCCGGACAGGTGGATTATACCGATTACGAGGTGCTGGATGTGTATTACTGCGTCCACGAAAAACGGGGAGCCGATCCCGATGCCCCCAAAACCATGCGGGTGGATTATCAGGTCGGCTTCAACGAGTTCAAATCGGAATGGGTCTGCCCCGAACATACCGGCTATGCCCGCGGCAAGTTCGAGAAATGGTGGCACGAACGCGCCGCGCTCGGCTGCCCGATGCCGAGGAGCGCAAGGGAAGCCGTTTCGCTGGCCAACGAGGGGCTTCTTGCGGCTCCCGAATCAATCACCGTTAAAACGATCGCGGGAGAACGTTTCGAACGGATTACCGGCTGGCGTTTAAAAGAACGCCCGGTCATGCGAGAACCGGGCGAAGACCTGGAAGTTGGAGAAACGTGGACATCCCCCGCACCGCCTGACGATCTTGATGACGATATCCCGTTTTGAGGAGAGAACATGAATGCAGCAAAGATTTTTCCGATCATCCTGATCGCACTGGACGTCGGCGTAGCGATCGTTTACGCCTGCTGCGGCGACTGGAAACACATGACATACTGGCTTGCGGCCGCCACACTGACCGCGACTGTCACATTTTAACCCTGGGAGATTTCCATGTCTACACGAGGACTCATTGCAATCGAGGCCGCCGACCGGAGCTGCCGCTCCATTTACGTTCACTTCGACATGTATCCGTCCGGCGCGGGTGTTTGCCTGACAGCACACTACAACACGAAAGAGCGCATCGAAGCTCTGTTTGCGCTCGGTGATCTCTCCGGCCTGGGCGGGCGTTTGTCGAATGACGATCCTGAACCCGATGCGCAGGATGTCTGCCACGCCTACCACCGGGATTATGGCGAGGAATTGTGTCCGCCCCGGGTCTGGGCTGACGCCGGTGAAATGCTCGCCTGGGCGGAGGATGCTTACTGGGCGGAATATGTGTATCTGTTCCGCGACGGCAAGTGGTATGTGAATACGACATACCGTCCGAAAGAGTGGCGGCTGGTCGAAGAGGTGCTCAAGGAGCGGAACAATGGCTGAAATCGAATGGAAAATCCCCGAACAGATGCTGAGTCAGGAGCTGGTCAGCACCGATAATCGCTGGCACATTTCCAAGACGCAGAGCGGGCATGCCGATGCGGAGTTCTTTCTGACCAACTACGACCTGCTTCTGAGTCCGCACGGGACAGGGAAAGATTACAGGGAGTGCTTTGAGTCGTTCATCGCCGACTGCGACGATTACATTCGGAAAGTCACCGCAATCCGTGACGAGGCACGGATGCACATGGAGAAACTGCTGAAAGCTGCGGAGTCTCTTGAAAATCAGAACAGGGAGTCCTCTCATGAAGATTGAAAACGCGCTGGCGCAAATCTTTTCCGAGGTCGAGAGAGCCGAAAAACTGCATCCCGACTGGCCGACAAACCCGATTCATCAGGCGGCCATCGTAACGGAAGAAGCGGGAGAGCTTTTGCAGGCAAGCCTGAATCACAATGAACGCAAGGGATCGAAAAAGGCGATGATCACGGAAGCCATCCACACGGCGGCAAGTGTGATCCGCTTTTTGAAAAACATCAATGAGGAGTCCACCGATGAATCCTTTCACAACGTATCAGTTTCGTAAAATGCCGGTCCGGATTGTGCGGAAGAGCGATAAAAATTACTTCGTGATCCGCGACATCTGCAACATTCTCGGCTGGAGCAATCCCAACCGGGAACTGGCAAAACACACCGAAAACGTTCCGCTTTATGAACGGATCCAGACACCGGGCGGACTGCAGGTCGTCCGGCTTGTTCCGCGCGCGGACGTCGAGAAGCTGCTTGCCGCAAACTCGGGACACAAGGCTCTGCTTCTGGAACGCTACCTGAGAAACGAAGTATTTCCCAAGCTGGACGCGGAGGAGAAGGCAGCGGCGCAGGTTAGAGCACTGATCGTGGGATTCATTTCCACGATGCACACACTCATGACGGAACAGTATTTTGCAGACAAATATCATGGAGAACGCAATGACCGACGCAAATGAAATCACACATGCTCTGCGCCTCTGGTTTCAGGCCGGGGACGTGTTCGAGGTGCGTGTGCTGGACGCGGTCAGCGCCGATTACCGGCGGGAGCATATCGAGTCCGGTTATTTCGATTACGAGCACATCTCCGCCGTCCCGGAGGCGCTGAAGCGCCTGCTTTCCTTTCGCGGAGTTTATGTCACGGTCAATCCGGTCAATCCCGATCTGCTTGCCCGCGCGGTGAACCGTCTGCGTCCGGCGGGGCGGAATCCGACGACTGCCGACACGGATATTGTCCGGCGGCGCTGGCTTCTGATCGACTGCGATCCCAGACGAGCCTCCGGCGTGTCCAGCTCGAATGCGGAACATGAATCCGCGCTGGCCAAGGCTCGCGAGATCCGCGACGGGCTTTCCTCGCTTGGCTGGGCTGATCCCATCATGACGGATTCCGGCAATGGCGCACAGCTGATGTACCGGATCGACCTCCCGGCGGATGACGGCGAGCTGGTGCGCCGGGTGATCGGCGAAATCGCAAAGGCCTCGTCCGAACAGGTTGCAATCGACACGTCGGTTCACAATCCGGCGCGGATCTGGCGGCTTCCCGGGACAATGAACTGCAAGGGAGACTCTATCCCCGAACGTCCGCACCGTATGGCCCGGATTCTGGACAAACCACAAGATATTGTGTCTGTATCCCGAGAGCAAATGCAGGATATTGTGTCATATCAGAATGTAGCTCCTCTGGCAGACGTTCCGGATGACGAGTGGAAACATACAATGCCGGCGTTTGATCTGGACTCCTGGATCGCGCAGTACTGCCCCGAACTTGGCTCTCCGCAACCGTGGAAGGGCGGACGCAAGTGGATTTTCCCCGTCTGCCCGTTCAATGAGGCGCACACAAACAAATCCGCCGTTCTGATTCAGGAACCGTCCGGTGCGGTGGCATTCAAATGCCATCACAATGGCTGTTCCGGCAACGACTGGCGCGCATTGCGTGAACTCCGCGAACCCGGATGCTACGACCGCCGGGAGGAGGCGAACTCCGATGTGGATCTGAGCGGAATCTTGAAGCCGAACAGGATCGAAAAGCAGGAAAAGGAGGCTCCTCTCTTTCCCAATCCCGGCCCCGTTCCGGACAAGCTGTTGTCGATCCCCGGATTCATTGATGATGTCGTCAAGCTCTCGATGCAGTCGGCTCCGTATCCGAACCGTGTCCTTTCGTTCACCGGCGCACTGGCGCTCCTGGCGTTTCTTGTCGGGCGGAAGGTGCAGGACAAGCGCGACAATCGGAGCAACATCTATCTCATCGCGCTGGCAGACAGCGGAACTGGCAAAGATCATCCGCGCAAGGTGAATTTCAATATCGCCTTCCGCGCGGGAGTCGCCGGGGCGATCGGCGATGCATTCGCTTCCGGAGAAGGACTTGAAGATGCCCTGTTCATGCATCCGTCCATGTTGTTTCAGGCGGATGAGTTCGACTGTATTTTCAATACTTTGAAATACAGTAAAGACAACCGGGCGGAATCCATCAACGAAAAACTGTTGAAGTTCTATGGCGCGTCCAACACCATCTATCCGCTGCGCAAAAAAGCGTCAGCGAAGAAAAAAGACGGCACAGTTCATGAGATCGCGCATATTGTGAATCCGAATCTGGTTCTGCTGGGAACCGCGATTCCGCAGTATTTCTATGAATCGCTTTCCCGACGTGTGCTTGAAAACGGGCTGGTCGCCCGGTGCATCATCGTGGAAGCGGGCAAGCGTGGCGAAGCCGGCAATCCCCAGCCGATCACGCCTTCGGATTCGCTGATCCGCGCGGCAACCTACCTCGCGAATCTCGATGTGAATGGCAATCTGACAAACGAGTATCCAAAGCCGCTGATCATTACGGAAACGCCCGAAGCAACCGCCGCGCTCCGGGAAGTTCAGCAGGAATGCGACCGGCGTTACAACTTCTATGAAGCACAGAACGAAGGAGCCGCCAAGGCATTGTGGGCGCGCGCTCATGAAAAGGTGTGCAAGCTCGCCATGCTGCACGGCATCAGCGGCAATGTCTACAACCCGCTGATCACGGAGAAATCCGTGCGATGGGCGTGGAAGTTCATCGATCATCTGACGCAGCGGATGCTTTACATGGCTGACCGCTATGTCTATGAAAACATCTTCGATGAGAAATGTCAGAGAGCAATCCGCAAACTGCAGGAGCATGGCGGCCGGTTGCCGCACAGCAAACTTCTGCGGCTTTTGCACGAGTCTGCGGACTCCATGAAGAAAATCGCAGAAACCCTGCAGGAAAAAGGCACTGTTCAGGTAGAATATGACTCTTCCGTCAGACCTGCGGCAAAAATATACCGGCTTGTGGAATGATTCACAAAAAACAATGTGAACGGTCCAGGGCTTCCCGGAAAAAAAGATGCAAAATGCCGGGAAAAGTGAAGGAAAAAAGTGTGAATAGCAGAATGAAAAGAGAAGAATAGAAAAAAATAATAATATATATATTTACCCTCAAAATATATTATTTTTCTTCTGTTTTTTTTAGCTTTTCACCACTTCACAGCTGTTCCCGGACTTCTTTCTTTTTTTCATTTGCATATAAAGAGCCGTGAAAGCCGTGAACAACATTTTTGAAAGGATTTTTATGAAAACAGAAGATCGGCACATTAAGACATGTTCCGAATGCAAATTTTTTGATTCCAGAGGCAAAGGCTCCGGCAGTATTTGCCGCCGCCACGCACCGTCAACTGTCAGGTATGCACATTCCCCGTACATAGAGTGGCCGGTCGTCAAGGAAGATGACTGGTGCGGTGAGTTCAAACACAAAAAGTAAAGGAAAACAGCCATGTCCGTTTATGCTAATGCGGCAGATGTGCTGCCGTCCGAACTGCTCAAGGCGGTTCAAAAGCATTGGCGCGGTCTGCTTTATATCCCTCCGGTGAACTACAAGTCAAAGGCAGACAAGAACTTCGTGCAGAACATGGTTGCCTCCGGCACTCCCATCGGCGAGGTCGCAGATATGGTCGGACTCACCCCACGGCGGATTTATCAGATCCAGAAGAAAAACCGGGAATAGCCGATGCACTTATGAGCCTTCCGTCACTTTTCCGTCACTTTTGTCGAAATGACGGAAAAATCCGTCGTTTATTTTAAGGGTATTTCCAGCCTCATAGAAGCACAGAAAGTTCGAGGGGTCGAAAATGAGGCGGCGAGGCTTATACACATTCCAGAGTCAACGGTTCCCCCCTTGAAAGGGATTTTTCGAGGGCGCGCGGAAGGAGTCGGCGTTATAAGCAGACTTGCTTGCAGGTGATAAAATTTTTATGATCATTGATTATCAACGACTTGCGATCCACTCCGACAGTGCGCCTACACGCCCCCGGACAGCCCTCTTACGCGCGCGACAGGAGGTTCTCCGGGGGCTGTATAGCGGGTCGGAATCGAACGCGACAGCGGGGCTGTTTGCCCCGTTTTCGGCGAAATCGTCTTTCTCCGGAATTCTCAATTCTTCAACCCTTGCAAAAGTAATTCCGAATCTTGCTTTTGCAAATCATTTTTTCAGGAAAGGAGCCTTTATGCAGATTCAAATGATGAAACTCTCGGAGATCCATCCGTATGAGAAGAACCCGCGGTTCAACGACGGCGCGGTGGAGGCGGTTGCCAACTCAATTAAGGAGTTCGGTTTCCAGCAGCCGATTGTCGTGGACAAGGATTTCGTCGTGGTTGTCGGGCACACCCGCCTGAAAGCGGCGGAACAGCTCGGTCTCACGGAAGTTCCGGTGGTGATCGCGGAAAACCTCACGCCGGAACAGGTGCAGGCGTATCGAATCGCGGACAACAAGACCGGCGAGATCGCGGAGTGGAACTACGACCTTCTGCCGATCGAACTGCGCGATTTGCAGGAAAGGGATTTTGATCTCTCGCTCCTCGGCTTCGACGCAGACGAGCTTGACCGGCTGCTGAACGGAAGTTCCGAAGGAAATGTGGTTGCCGAGGGAGAGACGGACGCCGACGCCGTCCCGGATGTCCCGGAAGAGCCGGTCAGTCAGCCGGGGGTGATCTATCAGCTCGGCAAGCACCGGCTCATGTGCGGCGATTCCACCAAGGCGGAAGATGTCGCCCGTCTCATGAGCGGCGGGAAAGCGGATCTCGTTTTCACCGATCCGCCGTATGGAGTCAGTTATCGCGGAGTGAACAATCCGGGCGGCCGTCTGTGGGAGGTCATTGAAAACGACGATCTGCGCGGGGAAAAACTTTCGGAGTTCCTGCTTGCCGCATTCAAAAATCTGAAAGCGAGCCTCCGGGAAAAGCGGGCGTTCTACATCTGGTATGCCAGCAGCAATCATTTGCAGTTTGAACACGCCATCATTGATGCCGGACTGAAATCCAAACAGGTATTGTTCTGGAACAAGGGAATGATCCTTGGTCACAGCGATTACCATTGGGCGGCGGAACCGTGCTTTTACGGCTGTCATGAGGGTGAGAACTGCGAGTGGTTCGGCGACCGCTGCCAGACGACGGTCTGGGACATCAAGCGTGACAACACGCGGGAATATGTGCATCCGACGCAGAAACCGACCGCGCTGGCGATCAAGGCGATTTTCAACTCTTCGAAAGCGGGTGAGACTGTGCTGGATCTGTTTGGCGGCTCGGGCAGCACATTGATCGCCTGCGAGCAGACGAACCGCGTCAACTGCACGATGGAGTTTGATCCGAAGTATGCGGATGTGATCCGCCGCCGCTGGGCGGAGTTCGTCCATGGCGAGGGCTGTGACTGGCAGGCGCTTACTCCGGCAGTCGAAGAGTAAAAAACAACAGCCGGACAGCATGGGGCAGTTCGGCAAACAAAGCAAAATGGGAGAATTATCGTATGAATGAGACCGTAAAGATCTACAAGAACAGCCCGATTCGAATTGTGACCAAGGATGGCGAACCGTGGTTCGTTGCCAAGGATGTCTGCAACATCTTGGAAATCAAGAACAGCCGTGACACATTGAATAAATGTTTGGATGAAGATGAAAGGGGAGTAGATATTATCTACACCCCTGGCGGCAATCAGGAAATGACGATTGTCAGCGAGGCTGGCCTCTATTCTCTGATTCTCCGAAGCCGGAAACCGGAAGCCAAAGCATTCAAACGCTGGGTGACGCATGAGGTTCTGCCGTCCATCCGCAAGACCGGAGCATATCTTTCTCCGGGCATGAGCAATGAACAGGTCAAAGCTCTGGTGGCAACTTTGGAAGAGGAAGTGTACCGGCGAATTCAGGCGGAAAACCGTCTGGCGAAACTGGAGGCTCATGCCGAGAAGCTGGCTCGTGCGGCCATTCCGGCAACACCCTTTGGAGAACTTTCTCAGAAAACCGGCAGACCGCGTACCTGTCTGGTTCGGAATTACCTTCGGAGCGCTCAGGAAGTAAAACCGGAGCACTTTGGCGCATACATCCAACTGCTCCTGCCTCTGTATGCGGCGCGGGAACTGCTTCTGGATGCACTTCCCGCTCCGACTTCCGCACCGGCTGCTTCGGTCAACTGTTGAACTCGAATGCACCCCGGCGGGCGGCACTCCTGCGGACGCGCGGCGTCTCCTTCTCCTTGATCTCGCGGAAGAATGCGGAGTAAAGGCTCTGCTCCGGAGTCTTTGCTCCATTCGGACTCCAGAGACCTTCTTCGATGACTTGCGCGAGAATCTCTTTCGTGCTGAGCGGCGTCCGGCTGCGCTTGAGAACCTGCAGAGCCGCATTCAGGAGTGAGAGCTTTTTCTCCGGCGATCCGCCGGATTCCGGCGCGGGATTGGGCGTGTCCACTTCCTCTTCCGCTTCCGACGGGATCTCCGCATCGACTGCTTCCGCCTCCGGTTCCGTTGCGGGAACCGCTTCCGGTGCTCCCGGTTCGGCGATGACCCGTTCGATTCTGGTGACGATGAACTCGCGGTCGCTGCCGACCTTTTTGACTTTCCAGCCGTTCGCGGTGATCTCGGTTACGACGACCTCGATCTCATTGCGTCCGACTTTCACCATGACGATGGTTCCGACTGTGATGTTGCTCGTGTCGCACATACTTACCTCCCTGTGGTTGTTTGACTTGCGACTTCTTTGCTTCACTGGTGCATATACAACCATGACTTGCGCCGCTTATCCAGTCGCAATCTGAAAATAAAGGCAAATAGATGGATAATTCTTTGAAAATCACTGCATTGCAGCCTGAAGTGCTGGTGAGATTGCTGAAACAGGCCGGATCCCGGACCGCTTCTCCGGAGATGATTGCCGAGGATCTTGCTTCCGGTGCGCCGCAGAATCCGGATGGCACGATCAACCTGGTTGAATATGCCGCCTGGCTGGCGAAGGAGGAAGACAATGAGTTGTAAAAATACCTTACTCGCAGATATGAGTACGGCGAAGCCGCACGGAATATCGGAGAGCCGGGGTCCCCGCAAAGTACCCGAAGCCGCGAAGCGGACCCGAGGCCCGTGGCCGAAGGGTGGCAACTTTGGGGGGATTCTATGATCAATCCGAGTAACATTCGCGTGGTGGACGTCGCGCGGCTTCTGAACTCCACGTCGTTCGGATTTGTTCTGCCGCAGGCGCGGCTTTACCGCGAGTTCAACCGCGTCGGCTTCCGGATCGGTTCCTCCGAGAATCCGCGCAACATCAACCTCCTGAAATACATTGCCTGGATGTTCGACCGGAAACACACACCGGAGGAGACGTCCGGCGCGCGCAGCTATGAGGAGCGTCGCAACGCCGAGCGCGACCGTCAGGCGGAACAGTCGCTCGCCGGACGCGACATCGGCCCGCTCCCGGAGGTTGTGAATCCTGACAGGAAAGCCGCCTGCGAACGCAATTTCCAGCTTTTCTGCGAGAGCTATTTCCCGGAGACCTATTCTCTTGCATGGTCGCCGGATCATCTGAAAGTGATTGAGAAGATTGAAACGGCAGTTCTGCGAGGCGGACTCTTTGCTCTGGCGCTCCCGCGCGGTTCCGGGAAGACGACAATTACGGAAAGCGCGGCGCTCTGGTCGATGCTCTACGGTCACCGCGAATTCGTGGTATTGATCGGCGCGACTGAATCAGCGGCTCTGGAGCTTCTGGATTCATTGAAAACCGAGCTGGAGGTCAACGAGCGTCTCGCCGAAGACTTCCCGGAAGTGTGCTATCCGGTGGCACAGCTGGAGGGGATCGCGAACCGCTGCGCCGGACAGCTCTACAAGGGCGAGCGTACCCGCATCACCTGGACAAGCAACGAGATCGTTCTGCCGACCGTCGAAGGAAGCAGGGCTTCCGGCATCATCGTCCGAGTTGCCGGCATCACCGGCCGTATCCGTGGTATGAAGTTCAAGCGGAGCGACGGCCGGAGCGTGCGTCCATCACTTGTTGTAATCGACGATCCGCAGACCTCGGAATCCGCCGGATCGCTGGAACAGACACGCAAGCGGGTTCGTGTGCTTGCCGGAGACATCCTGGGACTTGCCGGTCCCGGGCAGAAAATCTCCGGGATCATGCCCTGCACGATCATCCGCCCGGGTGACATGGCCGACATCATCCTCAACCGAAACACCCATCCGGACTGGAACGGCGAAAAGACCCGAATGGTCTACCGCTTCCCCACGAATATGAAACTGTGGGAGGAATACGCCGAGATCCGGGCGGAAGCTCTGCGCACGGAGGGCAATTTCCAGAAAGCGACGGAGTTTTATCTGGCGAACCGGGAGGCGATGGACGCCGGAGCGGAAGTGAGCTGGGAAGCCCGCTTCAATCACGATGAAGTATCAGCGCTTCAACACGCGATGAACCTGAAGTTTCAAGATGAAGCAGCTTTCCAGTCGGAATATCAGAACGACCCGCTCCCGGACGACACGGCGGATGACTCGCTTCTTTCCGTGGACGAGATCTGTGCAAAGATCAACGGACTTGCCCGACGGCGCGTCCCGCTGAAATGCGATCGCCTCACGATGTTTGTCGACGTCCAGAAAGCGCTGCTTTTCTATGTGGTGATCGCATGGGCGGAGGACTTCACCGGCGCGGTCATCGACTACGGCTCATGGCCGGATCAGCACCGACATGAGTATTCGCTTGCCGATGCGAATCCGAGCATTCAGACGCTCTTCCCGAAAGCGGGCTTCGAGGGGGCCTTGTACGCCGCGTTGTCCGCGCTGACCGATGAATGCCTCGGGCGCGAGTGGGAGCGCGAGGACGGGGCTGTCCTGAAAATCGAACGCGCCCTCGTGGATGCGAACTGGGGACAGTCAACCGATGTCGTCTATCAGTTCTGCCGTCAGAGTTCCCACGCCGGAGTGATCCTGCCGTCGCATGGCAGATACGTCGGAGCATCCTCGAAACCCATGACCGAATACCGCAAACAGCAGGGCGACCGGCTCGGATTCAACTGGATGATTCCGAATGTCGCCGGGAAACGGGCGATCCGGCATGTCATCTACGACACGAACTACTGGAAGAGTTTCATTCACGCGCGGCTCGCGGTTCCCGTCGGCGACAAGGGGTCGCTCACGCTCTACGGACGGATCCCCGAAGCTCATCAGCTCTTCGCGGAGCATCTGACCGCTGAATACCGTGTCAAAACACAGGGGCGCGGCCGCACGGTCGACGAGTGGAAACTCAAACCGCAGTCGCACGACAATCACTTTCTGGACTGTGTCGCGGGCTGTGCGGTCTGCGGATCCATGCTCGGCGCGTCTCTGCCCGAGACGCTTCCCGCGAAGCTCGACCGCAAGCCGATGATCCGCCTTTCCGACAAACACCGTGGCGGGATTCCCCCGAATGGCAGACTCAAACTTTCCGAACTCAGGAGACAGAAGAATGGATAAAAAGGCATTGGAAAAAATCGCAGAAATACTGGCGTCCGCAATTATGCGGAAAATCTTGGGAAATTGAACTCAGAACAATTTGCTATCCGCCTCGATGGGAGCTTTATATACGGACAGCGGAATCTGAGAAAAAGCAAGGAGAATTCTGTATGAAAACGGCTTGCAAGTCGACAAATATTCGTGTGGAGCTTGCACGGCTTCAAGTCATGGAGCTTCACGAGTTACGGGAAAAATGGCGCGAACTTTACGGGAAAGATGCGCCGGATTGCGGAAAAGTATTCCTCCGGAAGCAGCTGGCCTTTCGTATTCAGGAACTTCGTTATGGAGGAATCAGTGAAACGGCACAATCCGTTTTGGAGAAAATCGGGGAAACGCCAAAGGTTCGGCCGAATCCAGGCGGCGTGATTCCCGGAACTCGGTTTGAGCGGGAATGGAAAGGGACGATTCATGTAGTGATCGCCACCGATACCGGATTTGAATACAACGGTCAGAATTACCGATCCCTCTCCGGAGCGGCATTTGCCATTACCGGAACGCAATGGAACGGCAAGAAATTTTTCGGAGTAAAATAATGGAAGAAATCATCAGATGCGCATGTTATACCAGAAAATCCGTGGAAGATGCCACCCTTGACCGAGACTTCAATTCCCTGACCTCGCAGCGGGAAGCATGCGAGAGTTACATTGCCAGTCAGAAATGCCGTGGGTGGGTTTGTCTTCCGGAACGTTACGACGACGGAGGATTCTCCGGCGGCAATATGAACCGGCCGGCCATGACCAGGCTGAAGGCTGATATCGAGGCAGGAAAGATCGATATGGTCGTCTGTTATAAGATTGACCGTCTTTCCCGCTCCATCATAGATTTCGCAGAACTCCAAAAGTTCTTTGAAGAGCACAACGTTCATTTCGTTTCCGTGACACAGGACATCAACACTTCCAACAGTTCCGGGCGGATGCTCTTGAACATTCTCATCACATTTGCCGCATTCGAACGGGATCTGATCATCGACCGAGTGAAAACCGCAATCGATGGCGGAAAAAAAAGAGGGAAATTCTGCGGTGGAGTTCCCATGATGGGATATCGTTCCGATCCGCTGACAAAGAAACTGCAGATCGATGAAGAGGAAGCCAAAACGGTCCGGCTCATTTTTGAAAAATATCTGGCGCTTGAATCGCTGAAGCAGACCGTTCATGAAGTCAACCGCCTCGGATTGACTTCCCGGGCATGGACTTCCGCCAGCACGGGAAAACTTCACGAGGCAAAAAAGTGGACGACTGCATCCATACACCGGGTGTTGTCGAATCCGATTTACGCCGGATACGTCAGGCATTATGATTCCATCTACGAAGGCGAGCATAAAGCAATCATTCCTCGTTCGGAATGGGAAAAGGTTCAGGCGCTGATGAACTCGCATGGACGAAACCGGCGAGGCGGTTATCGAAAACAGTATCATGCCTTCGATGGGCTTGTCCGCTGCGGGCACTGTCGCTGTGCCCTGACTCCAACCTATGCCAAAAGGCATGGGAAAAAATATTACTACTACATCTGCCAGAAGACCATCAAGGATCCGGATCATACCTGTCCGCTTTCGCGCATTCCCGAGGGCAATCTGGAACAGGCTGTGCTTGGCCAGCTTGCCGCACTTTTCCGCGCGCCGGCAATCTTGCGGGCGACTCTGGCGGCTGTCCGATCCAAGGAGGAACTGCTCCGCAGGGATTTCGAGAGAGACTGCGAAATTCTCCAGAATCAGCTGAAGGAACTTAAAAAGGCCTCTCTGGAAAAAGAAACCGATTATGAAGAGATCAAAAAAGTCGCTTCGGAACTCGCGGAGGTCAAACGGAAAAAGAGTTTGCTTCGGGATGTGGTCTCCGAAGAAACGGTTATTGCGGCGTTAAGCGATGTTTCCGGACTTTGGGACTTCATGTTTCCCGCCACAAGGACGGAGTTGCTGCGACTGATCATCAGCAACATCGAGGTGTTCTCCGACAAAATTTCCCTCACGTTAAAAGTTGAAGGATTGAAAAATCTTGCCGAAGAGATGGCCGTAAGCGGTTATTTCCATTCCGAACATACAGCATCGGAAAAACTGCCGGAAACACAGCAGACAGTGTTGTCCGATGGTTCCATACGTCTGACGATGAAACTGGAAACCAAAAAAATCAATGGGCATCGCCATGTGGTCATCCCCGCCCCCGGGGCAGAACGGCTGAAGCAGACCTCGCTTCTGCGGGCTATTCGCAATGCCCAGAAATGGCTGGCAATGCTGATGAACGGAGAGGCAAAGAATTTGACGGATCTGGCATCACAGCTTGGACTCAAGCCTTCCTATGTCTCAAGAATTCTTTCTTTGAACAATCTTGCTCCTGATATCGTGGAAGCGATTGTCGAGGGGAATGAGCCGGATGGACTTTCCATCGAAAAAATCTCTCGAAACATTCCCGAAGACTGGGCTGAGCAGCGAAAACTCTTCGGCATTCCAGCACTGTGATTTCAATTTCAAGCGGTTTTGTGTAATGCGAAACCGCTTTTTTATATTCCGAGAATAGTGCACACACCAGCAGGAAAACGAAAGCGAAAGAAACAAGTCAATGCCGGTTTCGGAGGCATTTCAAGCTGAGATGGGTCTTTGGTAAACAGCAATTCCCGTCTAGGGAAATGTGCGCAATTTTTTATCTATTTCTGTCATTAAGAGTAATGATAACATAGGTATTTCTGATTGCAAATCAGAATTTCTGAATCACAAATCAAATTGGCAGACGTAGTGAAGCAGCTTTCAGGAGAAGACAATCTGGGAACACTCTCTCCGGGGCAGCCACTTTCCTCAATGCTCTTGCAAACCCTGTTTCGCAGTGCTATCTTACGCATAAAGAGATCTGGAAAAATAAACGCACAATGCATCACAAGAAAACAGCGAAACAAACGGAATGCGGCAACCCGCCCATGATGGCAACACCTGTCGCGGCGGGATTTCCGTCACCGGCGGAGCAGTATATCGAGTCGCCGCTGGATTTGAACGAACTGCTGGTTCACCGGCCTGCCGCGACCTTTTTTGTCCGCGCCGCGGGCGACTCCATGACGGGAGCGGGAATCCGCCCAGGTGATATCCTTGTCGTTGACCGCAGCCTCGAAGCGCGCGACGGTTCCATCGTGATCGCCTGCGTGGATAATGAATTCACGGTGAAATTCCTCCGTTCGGACGGGGAACGCTGGTATCTCCAGCCCGCTAATCGGAAATATAAACCCATCACGTTTTCCGAGGGAATGGAGCTCCGGATTTTCGGTGTGGTGACGGCGGTCATTCATCAATTTGTCAAACTCTCAAACGGGAAAGGAACATAAAATGCGGAAAAATTTCGGAGCACAGACATGGCTTTATCCGATGCCGGTTCTGATTGTCGGAACCTATGACGAGAACGGTTCTCCCGACGCGATGAATGCCGCCTGGGGCGGGATTCATGATACGAATCAGATCGGCGTCTGCATTGACCCAAGTCACAAAACGGCGAAGAATCTGCTGGCGAAAAAGGCGTTCACCGTCAGTATCGGCGACGCTGCCCATGTGGTCGAGTGCGACTTCGTGGGACTCGTTTCCGGGAACAAGGAACCGGACAAAATGGCGAAATCCGGGCTGCATACTCACAAGGCGGAATTTGTCGACGCCCCGGTGATCGACGAACTTCCCATGACACTGGAATGCCGTCTCGTCAGTTACGATCCGGCAACCGGCTGCACGGTCGGCGAAATTGTCAATGTCAGCGCGGACGAGCGGATTTTGGACGCCGACGGCAAAATTGATCCGGAAAAGTTCGAACCGATTACCTTCGATCCGGTTCATCATCTGTACCGGAAACTCGGCCCAGTGGTCGGCACTGCGTTCAAGGACGGCGGAAAACTGAAATGATCGGGCTGGTGGACGGCAACAACTTCTATGTGTCGTGTGAACGGATCTTTGATCCTTCGCTTGAGGGGAAGGCTGTTGCCGTGCTTTCCAACAACGACGGCTGCGTGATCAGCCGGTCGCAGGAGTGCAAGGATCTCGGGATCCCCATGGGAACACCGTTTTTTCAACTGAAGCCGCGTCTGGCGCAATCCGGCCTGATCCTGAAGTCCAGCAACTACGAGCTTTACGGCGACATTTCCCGACGGGTGATCGCCACGCTCGGAGAGTTCGCGCCGGAGGTGGAGCAATATTCGATCGATGAAGCCTTCATCCATGTGAATCCCCCCTCCGGCACGGACATGTTTGAATACGGGACCCGGATTCGCCAGGCGGTTCTGAAATGGGTCGGTATCCCCTGCGGCATCGGGTTTGCGACGAGTAAAACGCTGGCGAAAATCGCGAATCATATCGGGAAAAAGCGTCCTTCCGGAGTTTTCATCATGCCGGACGATCCGCGTCCGGTGCTGGAGACGCTGCCGGTCGGGGAAGTCTGGGGCGTAGGACGCCGTCTCGCGCCGAAACTTTCCACCCTCGGGTTACAGACCGCGTGGCAGCTTGCAGCGGCGGACGAGGGGTTTCTGCGGCGAAAATTCAACGTGACACTGGCGAAGACCGCCCTTGAGCTTCGGGGACAACCTCTTTTCGAACAGGAGGATCCGGAGGAACTCTCGAAAAGCATCAGCTGCTCCCGTTCGTTCGGGCATCCGGTCGTTGATCTTGCGGATCTGACCGAAGCCATGGCGAACTACACCGCGCGGGCGGCGGAAAAACTCCGCAGGGAAAAACAGCTTGCGTCCGGAGTCAATGTTTATTTCCAGTATTACCCCGAATATACCCCCGTCGCACTGCCGGGAGGTTTTTATGCGACAACCATCACCTTTGAGACGCCGACTTCCTGCACTTCGGAGATGCTTCATGCGATTCGTCCGAAGCTGAACGGGATTTTTCAGGAGGGCCGTCGTTACAAAAAGGCGGGCGTGCTCTTCTTCAGTCTGGAATCCGCCGAACACCACCAGATGGATCTTTTTGCGGATCACGGAAACGCGGAAAAACAGGATCGCTTATTGGTGGCGATGGATGAAATCAACCGGCGTTTCGGTCGGGGAAGTCTGTTCCATCTTGCGGAAGGGATCAAAAGGCCCTGGACGATGAAGCGCGAGATGCTGACCCCGTCTTACACCACCGACTGGAATCAGCTCCCGGAAGTGAAATAAACTGGTCCCCCCGGCTGCGGGGCATGCCGAACTGAGCAACTTTCCGAAAACGGCCTCAACCTCCTTGGGAATGTGCACAAATTACCGGACATTGTCCAATGGGATACAGTAAATCAAGGAGCTTTAGACCAATCTGTTAATAAAAATTGTCCAACCTAGGGAAGAGGCGTAGTAATACTTTTATCAATTGCTTCTACAAGTTCAGTAATAAAGCGGATCACATCTTCTGTATCTGATTGACAAATCGGTTGTTGAGATAATGACATTGTTGTAAAAATACAATCACCTTCATGAACTATTTGATTTCTTCTGAGAATAATATTTTTAAGCTTAGTTCTTAGATCTTTGGCCGAAATTGAGGTTTTCATATTCGAACTAATAATATCCCATTTGTTGGGCTTATCCCAAATATACGCCAAAGCATCTGCTATTTTATCAGGATCCTGAAACGCCAAATAACTATTTTTTAAAGCAACTTCGTTTTCAAATTCCATGGCAGGTGTGGAAGAAGAACTGATGGCAGAAAACGTATTCATACTAAGTTGAAAAGCATTATATTTAGAAGTACGAACTCGACACCCACAAAATTCATCAACCATTCCAATGCGTACAATGTCATGTATATACTTGTCCAATGCAGCCACAGCTAATACCCACTGCCATCGTAATAGATCAGAAAAATCCACTGGAATTTTATTTTTTGATAAATATTCATATAGTCCTGCAGCAACATTTCTCTGCGCTATCAAATTATGAAATAGAACTTTGGCACGCCGCATTAAAATGTCTCCAATAAATCATTTGCTAGATGAGAAAAAATATCTTTTATTTCATCCCTTTTCGCAGTTGTGTTTGCAAAAGCTGCCCCACCTGGAACTTCATCATCATTCAAGAAAAACACAGGAACTCGAAGTTCATTAGCTTTCTGGAGCATTGCACCAAAATCAGGAATTTCAGCCAAGTGATAATCAGGACGACAACAAATCATTTCGTAGGAACGGAGTTTCTCGGCAAATGGTCCATTAATAAATGCTGCTATTTCACTAATTACAGCACGATAAGATGCAGTTGGTTTATTGTTTCTTCTATTAAAGCGTTGACTAATCTCGCCCACGAATTTCATTTCAGCGACAGGCAAAGGGTAAGAAGCATCCTCTAAAATAGGGCGAGTATTTATTGCCCATTGTCTCCACCTCGGAAGCACTTT
>OKSC01000449.1_pt1 | contig 47729 bp, 42 predicted proteins | sample 1601161 | NCBI WGS metagenome assembly OKSC01 (sample SAMEA3541552, study PRJEB24748) | human gut metagenome | biome: human gut; feature: human-associated habitat; material: faeces | place: China | collected 2012 | reverse complement strand
CCTTCAGGCATGTATTCATCAGAGACTTAACAAAATAAGAAATCACACAAAAACTTTGCGTTCTGCGGCAATTGTCTTAGCCCCCTGATGGCAGAACAATTTAGTTTGTTGGCTGCAAAATGGATGACATATTATGGTCATAATAAGCAATATGTGGCCATACGGCAGTTTTTACTGTGTGAAGATAGAGCGCTTAATAATAACTTCTCAGACCCATATGTGGTTGTGAAAGTATTCCTGAGATGGAAAGTGTCAGAATTTTATAAATAGCAATATAAATGTGGGGGCATTCAGTAGATGGCAAAATATGTAGGAAGAAGCAAACAGCGGTTTTATGCAAAAAAAACAGCGGCAAAGATTATGGTAAGCTGTTTTCTTGTCATTGTAGCATGTGGCACATTGTTGTGTTATGGCAGGCAGCAAAAGGGATGGAAAACATCGATTTATTCGATGGAGGATGACAATGTATTGTCGCATCCGAGCGTTCATGATTCGCGAAGCAAAAAGGAGGTTCGTGCAGATTATGAACAGTTTTTGCAAGAGGTGTTTCGGGAAAATGTGACCAGTGATGGAATTACATTAAATTATACATTAAAAAATCCTACGGATTATGGGATAAAGAATGTGAAACCTACGTTAGGGCATTATACGAAGGAGGCAATGCAAAATGCACGGATGCTGACAGAAAACGAACTGGCAGTTTTAGAGCGTTATGATTATGACAAGTTAAATGAAGAGCAGCAGTTGGCGTATGACGTTTTACATACGGTGTGGAAACAAGATCTGTCAGGGGATAATGTAGACGAATATCAGGAACCGTTGAGTCCAACAACAGGGACACAGACACAGCTTCCGGTCATACTCACAGAGTACCATTTTTGGGACAAAGAGAGTGTTGATACCTATCTTCAGCTGTTGCAGAAAATTCCGGATTATTTTGATGAAATTATTACATTTGAGCAACAAAGATCCAAAGAAGGTTTATTTATGAGCAAGCGCACGGCGCAAGATATTATAACGCAGTGCAAGGAATTTGTTGCACTGCCGGAGAAGAATTTTATGATCACGACTTTTCCGGAGAGACTGAGCGGTCTGACGCTTACGGCGGAGCAGAAAGCAGATTATGAAAAACGCAATCGTTCCGCGGTGCTGCAGAACGTGATCCCTGCTTATCAAAAGCTGATCAAAGCTTTGGAAGAATTGGCAGATACCGGCAAAAATCAGGCAGGTCTTTGCAATTTGCCGAAGGGAAAAGCATATTATCAGCATCTGGTTCGTTCGATGGTGGGAACTGATCGAAGTATGAAAAATATTTTAAAATTATTGGATCAAACGATTGAAGATAATAAAAATATAATGTCCGATTTGTTGGTCAAGGACGGTTCTATTTATGAGAAAGCGTTATCTGTAAAATACCCGGCAGAGGAGCCGGACAAAACATTGCAGTATCTAAAGAAACAGATTAAGAAATCATTTCCAGATCTGCCGTCGGAAGTGTCTTGTCAAATGAAGTATGTTGACAAATCGTTAGAAGAACATATTAGTCCGGCATTTTATTTGACAACACCATTAGATGCATATCAGGACAATGTGATTTATTTGAACGGGAATGCAAAGTATGACCTTACGAAAGCGTTTACAACGATTGCACATGAAGGCTATCCGGGGCATTTATATCAAAATTGTTTTTACCAGTCGCAGAATCCTTTGCCGGTGCGGAGCGTCGTGAACATCGGCGGTTACACAGAAGGATGGGGGACTTATGCGGAATTGTACAGTTATTCTCTGGCAGGTTTGACGAAAAATGTGGCAAGTTTTTTGAAAACAAATACGCTGCTTACGTTAGCGATTTATGCAAAGGTTGATCTGGAGGTTAATTATAATGGCTGGACAGAGGCGGAAGTGCGAGATTATCTGACGGATTTTGGCTATGACAAGACGGCCTGCCGGACGATATTTGATGCAGTTGTTGCCGAACCGGCGGGATATATGCAGTATACGCTCGGATATTTGGAGATTATTGATTTGCAGAAACAAGCGAAGGCGAAATGGGGCAAACAGTACAGCGACAAGAGATTTCACACATTTTTCCTGTCGTTGGGGGAGGTGCCTTTTGTGGTGGCAAGAGATCGTCTGGCTGCATCGTAAATATATAATACAGGTTTGGCGGTTGACCGGATAAAATTATATGACATTTGTGTTGTATGAAAAGATTAGAGATGATATGATAAAAACACTATTGATACAATAATGAGAGAAAAGTATAAGGAGAACTGATTTGAAAAAAGTATTTAAAAATAATCGGATTATAGTGGGATTGTGCGGTGTTTTACTGGCAGTAGGTGTCTGCATAGGAACAAATCATTATATGATTTCCGATAGTGCCGGCAGTGTGGCAGCAGAAAGTCAGAAGGCCGATCCATTAACTCGCCTTGCGGCCGCAGCTGAGCAGGATTTGGATATTCTTGAGGAGGAACAGGAATCTGACAATTCACCGGGCTGGCATACAGAGACGCAAGGCAGCAAAACTTATAAATACTATAATAACAGTGCAGGAAACCGTTTGAAGGGCTACCGCAAGATCAAAAAAGACTATTATTTCTTTAGCCAAAAGAGCGGTTATGCTGTATGTAATGGTTGGAAATATGTACGTATCAAAGGCAAAAAATATAAGTTGTATTTTGATAAGAAAGGCCGTCGGTCTGATCCAACCAAAAAGCTTGGCAGTAAAGCGCGTTATCAGATCAGAGTCAGCCTGCGGGATAATATGGTTACGATCTACGCAAAAGATGGTGCAAGGGGGTTCATCATTCCGGTCAAAGCAATGGTTTGTTCGGTGGGCATGAGCGGACACACAACGCGTAAGGGGACATATTCTTTGAGTCGTTCCGGACGGTGGCATGTGCTGCGTTACAATTCGAACGGCCAGTATGCGACCAGATATTCGGGTCCTTACATGTTCCATTCAGTAACCTATGATCGTTTGGGCAATCACTATTCTTTGCAAGCGGCAGAATACCGCAAGCTTGGCAAGGCGGCATCGCATGGATGTATTCGTCTGCAGGTGGAGGATGCCAAATGGATTTACGATCATGCATATCAGTCGATAACGACGATTCGAGATAAATTTTCCAAAGGACCATTTCAGAAACCAAAGGCAAAGAAGATCAAGAAGTCAAAGCGCGGCTACTACGATCCGACAGATCGAACCGTTGCTAAATGATTCATGAAAAGGCAGATTGGCGATAAAGTTTCTCGTCAATTTGCCTTTTTTTGGATAAAATTCATTTTTTTAGTGCTTTTTCTTGACAAATCATGTATAATGGTTGCGATGGCTGAAAAAGGTCCACTGCAGGGACAGCGTGCAAATGCTTGATCTATGCGGGAAAGAGGCATGACAGCCGCAATGTTATCACACTATATTATAAGAAAAGGAGTTAGATTCAAGATGGCAGAAATTAATTTAACACAGTATGGAATCACTGGAACAACTGAAATTGTGCACAATCCTTCTTATGAGTTGTTATACGAGGAGGAGACTAAGGCAGATCTCACAGGCTATGAGAAGGGTCAGGAGAGTGAGCTTGGTGCAGTTAACGTAAAGACAGGTGTATATACAGGTCGTTCTCCTAAAGATAAGTACATCGTTATGGATGAGAACTCTAAAGACACTGTATGGTGGACTTCTGATGAGTATGCTAATGACAATCATCCACTTTCTGAGGAGAATTGGGCAGTTTTGAAAGATCTTGCTAAGAAAGAGCTTTCTAATAAGAAACTTTATGTAGTAGATGCATTTTGTGGTGCTAACAAAGACACTCGCATGGCTATCCGTTTCATCGTTGAGGTTGCTTGGCAGGCTCATTTCGTAACAAACATGTTCATTAAGCCTTCCGCAGAAGAGCTTGAGAACTTCGAGCCGGATTTCGTTGTTTACAACGCTTCTAAGGCAAAAGTATCTAACTACAAAGAGCTTGGATTAAACTCTGAGACAGCAGTAGCATTTAACATCACAAGCCGTGAGCAGGTTATCATCAATACATGGTACGGTGGTGAGATGAAGAAGGGTATGTTCTCTATGATGAACTACTATCTCCCACTTAAGGGTATGGCTTCTATGCACTGCTCTGCTAATACAGACAAGGACGGCAAGAACACAGCAATCTTCTTCGGTTTGTCCGGAACAGGTAAGACTACACTTTCTACAGATCCTAAGCGTCTCTTGATCGGTGACGATGAGCATGGTTGGGATGACAACGGTGTATTCAACTTCGAGGGTGGCTGCTATGCTAAGGTTATTGACCTTGACAAAGAGTCCGAGCCGGATATTTACAATGCAATTAAGCGTGACGCTCTTCTTGAGAACGTTACTTTGGATGAGAATGGTAAGATTGATTTCGCAGATAAGAGCGTAACAGAGAATACTCGTGTATCTTATCCGATCGATCATATCCAGAACATCGTTCGTCCTATTTCTTCTGCACCAGCAGCTAAGAACGTTATCTTCCTTTCTGCAGATGCGTTTGGTGTACTTCCTCCGGTATCTATTTTGACACCTGAGCAGACACAGTACTATTTCTTGTCTGGATTTACAGCTAAGCTTGCAGGTACAGAGCGTGGAATCACAGAGCCAACTCCTACATTCTCCGCTTGCTTCGGACAGGCATTCTTAGAGCTGCATCCTACAAAGTATGCTGAAGAGCTTGTTAAGAAGATGGAGAAGAGTGGTGCTAAGGCATATCTTGTTAATACAGGATGGAATGGTACCGGTAAGCGTATCTCTATCAAGGATACTCGTGGAATCATTGATGCAATCCTTAGCGGAGACATTAACAAGGCTCCAACAAAGACAATTCCACACTTCAACTTCGAAGTTCCTACAGAGCTTCCGGGTGTTGACAGCGGAATCTTAGATCCTCGTGACACATATGCAGATGTTGCTGATTGGGAAGCTAAGGCTCAGGATCTTGCAGACAGATTCGTGAAGAACTTCGCCAAGTACGAGGGTAATGAGGCTGGTAAGGCACTTGTTGCTGCAGGTCCTCAGAAATAATTTTGCTCCTTTCTGTGCAGATATTTTTCTATAATACAGGCCAACGGAACTGTTTTAGAACTGTTTCGTAATTGTAGAAAAAGGAATTGGTCTCTTCTATGAGGCTGGTTTTACATGTACTTAAAGCATTATTACGTAATGTAAGAGGCAGGGCGTAAGCCCTGCTTCTTACTTTTTTTAATGGTATAGGAAAATGCTCGTAACGTAGAGGGATGCAGAGCAAAACATACCGGAGGCAGTTAACTTCTTTACAAAAAAAAGAGACTGTGCTATTATTTGTCTGATTGTGCGGTTGTATAATGAGGAAAGACGTTAAGTGATCTTTATGGCAATTACAATTGCACAAGGAATGAGTGGTATTCGAGAGAAACTGCATCAGAGACAAGTGCGTAGAGCATAGAAAGGTTTGATGATATGCGAATTGGTATTATTGGAGCAGGCCGTGTAGGCGTAACGATGGGAAAATACCTCGGTGACGCCGGTGTAGAAGTGTCGGGCTTCTATAGTAAAACTACGCAGAGTGCTGTGCAAGCAGCAGAATTTACCGATACAACGGTTTATAAATCATTGCAGGATATTGTAGAAGCGAGCGACACCCTGATGATCACGACGCCGGATGGCGTGATCAGTGAAGTATGGGATTGCATTGCAGGATACGATTTAACAGGTAAAATTTTGTGCCACTGTAGTGGCTCTTTGTCATCTAATGTATTTTCTGGAATCGAGCAGACCGGAGCTGTTGGTTGTTCGATTCATCCGATGTACGCGTTCAGCGATCGATTTACTTCCTATCAAAATTTTTCAACTGCTTATTTGGTGGCAGAGGGAATGCCGGCAGCATATGAACCACTGGCACAGATGTTTCGTGAATTAGGACATACCGTGCTTTATCTGCAGGCAGAGAACAAGGTAAAATATCATGCAGCGGCGGCGATGGTGAGCAATGATATGATTGCATTGTTTCAAACTGTGTTGGATCTGTTGGAACAGTGTGGTTTTGCACGAGAGGACAGCGTTGGATTGCTTCGTCCGCTTGTTATGGGTAATGTGTCCAATATGTTGGACAAGGGACCGGTAGCGGCTCTGACAGGACCGGTAGATCGTGGTGATACAGAAACGGTTCATAAACACTTAGACGCCTTGGCAGACAGCGAGGCGGGGGAAGTGTACCGAGTGCTTGGCAAAGTATTGGTTAAGATCGCAGAACAAAAATATAAAGGACGAGATGATACCGCCATGCGACAGCTTTTTGAGTTAAGTGATAGGAATCCGACTGAAGAGCAGCGGATATCCGGAAAGGACGAAACATGAAAAACACAGTAAGTACATTTCAGGCAGCAAAAGAAAAAGGTGAGAAATTAACGATGCTCACCGCATATGATTATTCCACCGCAAAATTAATGGATGAAGCAGGCATTAACGGTATTTTGGTGGGTGACTCTTTAGGGAATGTTATTCTTGGTTATGAGGATACGATTTCTGTGACGATGGAAGACATGATCCATCATGGAGCAGCCGTTGCAAGAGGAACCAAAGATACTATGGTTGTGGTTGACATGCCATTTATGTCGTACCAGACATCGGTTTACGATGCGGTTATGAATGCCGGCAGATTAATGAAAGAGGGTCGCGCAAACGCTGTAAAACTGGAAGGTGGAGCTGCTGTTGTAGAACAGATAAAGGCAATTACGGCAGCGGGTATCCCGGTTATGGGACACTTGGGACTGACACCGCAGTCTATTAATGCATTTGGCGGTAATAAAGTGCAGGGCAAGAGCGAAGAGGCAGCTAAAAAGCTGATCGAGGATGCTTTGGCTGTACAGGAAGCAGGTGCTTTTGCGGTTGTATTGGAATGCATTCCGGCGAAATTAGCTTCTATTATTACGAAGAAATTGACAATCCCGACGATCGGTATTGGTGCGGGTGCAGGATGTGACGGACAGATTTTGGTTTATCAGGATATGTTAGGTATGTTTTCGGATTATGTGCCGAAGTTCGTAAAGCGTTTTGCAGATGTCGGAAGCGTTATGAAAGAAGCATTTCAGGCGTATGGCGATGAAGTGAGAGCAGGAAGTTATCCGGCACAGGAGCATACGTTCCAGATTAGCGATGATGTTTTAGATAAATTGTATTAATTGAGAGCAGAAAGGACATGGGATCATGAAAATAGTAGAGACAATAGCGGAAGTCAGAGAGCAGGTAAAACAATGGCGTAAGGAGGGACTGACAGTGGGTCTTGTCCCAACAATGGGATATCTCCATGAAGGACACAAGAGTTTGATCGACCGTGCGGTTGCAGAAAATGATCGTGTCGTTGTCAGTGTATTTGTAAATCCGATGCAGTTTGGCCCATCAGAGGATTTGGAAAGCTATCCACGTGATATGGATCGTGATGCAGCACTTTGTGAAAAAGCAGGTGCAAGCCTTATTTTCCATCCGGATCCAAGCGAAATGTACCACAAGGATTTTTCTTCTTTTGTTGATATGACAACGCTGACGGGTGGTCTTTGTGGCAAAACAAGACCGATTCATTTCCGCGGTGTGTGTACGGTTGTGTCCAAATTGTTTAACATTGTTGTACCGGACAAAGCATATTTTGGGCAGAAGGATGCACAGCAGCTTGCAGTGATCCGTCATATGGTAAGTGATCTGAACTTTGGTATTGAGATTGTCGGCTGCCCGATCATTCGAGAAGAGGATGGATTGGCTAAGAGTTCCCGCAATACGTACTTAAGTGCACAGGAGCGTGAAGCAGCGCTGATCCTCAGCAAGTCTTTGGCAAAGGGTAAGGAAGCACTAAAGGCGGGTGAGGTAGATGCAGCGAAGATCCGTCAGATCATTTTGGATGAGATTGCAACGGAACCTCTTGCAAAGGTTGATTATGTAGAAGTTGTGGACTGGAATACATTAGAGCCGGTAGAGACGGTTAAGGAGCCGGTTCTTGTGGCAATGGCTGTATATATTGGAAAGACACGTCTGATCGATAATTTTATTACGGAAAAGTAGCATTGAGGTGCAGGATACGACAGTAAAAATTATGCGGAGATTTTGAGAAAAACTTTGCAAAGCAAAAGAATGGAGGATTCTTATGGAACTTACGATGCTAAAAGGAAAGATTCACCGTGCGGTTGTAAAGCAGGCGGAACTGAATTACGTTGGTAGTATAACGATCGATCCGGAGCTGATGGATGCGGCTGGGATCTTAGAATATGAGATGGTACAGATTGTTGATGTAGAGAATGGCAATCGTTTTGAGACATATACGATCTGTGGTGAAGCCGGCAGTGGAATGATCTGCTTAAATGGTGCAGCAGCACGACAGGTTCAGGTGGGTGACCATGTGATCATTATGTGTTATGCATCAATGACCCCGGAAGAAGCCAAAACGCATCGGCCAAAGGTGGTCTTTGTGGATGAAAAAAATAAGATTCATCAAGTGTCGCGTTATGAGAAGCACGGAGAGCTTGGCCCGGTGCAGTAGGGCGGGATAACGAATTAGTTTGACCCGGTGCAGTAAGGCAGAATAACGAATTGGTTTGGCCCGGTGCAGTAAGGCGGGATAACGAATTAGTTTGGCCCGGTGCAGTAAGGCGGGATAACGAATTAGCTTGGCCCGGTGCAATAAGGCAGAATAACGAATTAGTTTGAAACGATGTGGTAGACAGATATCGCATGGAGGAAAGAAAGATGCTTAAAGGAAAAACGGTGGTACTCGGTGTGACAGGGAGTATTGCAGCATATAAGATCGCAAATCTGGCAAGTATGCTTGTGAAGATGCATGCGCAGGTACACGTATTGATGACGAAGAATGCGACCAATTTTATTAATCCGATCACATTTGAGACATTGACAAGTACCAAATGTCTGGTTGATACATTTGACCGCAATTTTCAATATAGTGTAGAGCATGTCGCGCTGGCAAAACAGGCGGATGTGGTGTTGATCGCTCCGGCGTCTGCGAATGTTATTGGAAAGATTGCAGGCGGCATTGCGGATGACATGTTGACAACAACTGTCATGGCATGCAAATGTAAAAAGATCATTGCTCCGGCGATGAATACCAACATGTACGAAAATCCAATCGTTCAAGATAATTTGGAGAAACTTCGTCATTATGGTTATGAAATTATTGCTCCGGCAGTTGGATATCTGGCTTGTAAAGATGTTGGAGCGGGTAAGCTCCCATCGGAAGAAGTTTTATTGGAATATATTTTACGTGAGATTCGCTTCGAAAAGGATCTGGAAGGCAAAAAAGTACTTGTTACTGCCGGTCCGACCGTTGAAGCAATTGATCCGGTACGTTTTATTTCTAATCGTTCCACAGGTAAAATGGGATATGCGCTTGCGAGAGTTGCTATGCAGCGAGGCGCGCAGGTGACACTTGTGTCCGGACCGGTTTCTTTAGAGCCGCCGCTCTTTGTAGATGTCGTTCCGGTAGAAAGCGCAGAAGACATGTTTCAGGCAGTTACTTCCCGCATGGCAGAGCAGGATATTATTATCAAAGCCGCTGCAGTGGCCGATTATACACCTGCTACTGTAGCAGACAATAAGATCAAAAAGACAGATGGGGAAGCAGCGATTGCACTTACACGCACGAAAGACATTTTGGGTTATTTGGGAGAACATCGCACAGAGAAACAGAGCTTATGCGGATTTTCTATGGAAACAGAGAATATGTTGGAAAATTCCCGCAAAAAATTGGATAAAAAGCATTTGGACCTGGTTGTTGCGAACAACTTGAAAGTAGAAGGAGCCGGGTTTGGCGTTGATACAAATGTGGTGACCTTGATCACAAGAGAAGGAGCCCGCGAGCTGCCGAAAATGACAAAAGAGGAAGTCGCAGGCGCCATCTTAGATACATTAGTTGAGTAGTGCCAGCAGATGCTATCTTGGATGCATTTGCTGAGAACGGCTAATAAGTAACATTCATAAGAAATAATCCTTGTGGAGGGGCAGTGAAACCGGCTGCCTCTCTTTTTTGTGCCTGTAGAATGGCAGGGATATCTTCAGCACTTTTTAGCCCAATGCCAACTTCTAACAGAGTGCCGGTCAGAATGCGTACCATATGATACAAAAAGCCATTCCCATAAAAATCCAGTATCATCTTGTTATTTTCATTTCGAATGGTCAGATTCGTAATTGTACGGACGGTTGACTTCTTCATACGCTTATTATCGCAAAAACTTTTGAAATCGTGTTCGCCGCACAGCAGGGCAGCGGCTTTCTGCATCGCTTCCAAATCGTATATTATTTGAGGCGGCATTGTGTTGTTGGATGCCACATTGTTTCTTTCAGACGGTCTTGAAATATCCGTGTTGACAGAACTATCGCCAAATGTGGCGGATAAGTGACCGGTTTGTCTGCATAATTTATAGAAATAGTCCGTATCTGCAAAGCGAGTCATGTATTTTCGCTCAAACACTTCAGCGGCAGAGCCGTTGTCAATTTGGTAACGGTAGTGTTTCTGCTTAGCATTGAGGCGTGCGTGAAATCGTGGATCTACCTGTGTCACGCTTGTGATCCGAACGTCTTGCGGTAAATATTGGTTAAGCGCTGCCATGATCTGTGGACACGATAAGGTAGCAGATGTTTTGAAATTGGCCACCTGACATAGGGCATGGACGCCGGCATCCGTGCGGCCGGATCCATGGATCTCAATGTCTTCTTTCAGCCATTTTTGCAATACGGTTTCAATTTTACCTTGGATCGTATCAGCAGTATTGCCCTGCTTTTGCCAACCGCTGTAGCGTGTGCCATCATATTGTATTGTTAATTTATAATTGTTCATTGAAGTCCTCGTTTCTATTTATGGTATATGTGGTTATTATCATATAATGTTCTTCCCGGAAAAACAAGTAGCAGCTTCAAATGTGTAAAGTTTGAATTAATGATAAAAAATATCAATAAATCATCTTGACAAATTAACGGAGTTAGTTACAACTACTTGCCGAGCGCTATCGAAAACACGCGCTTTTTTAAAAGCTTAAATAAGATATTGGGCGTAAACGTACGTTTGGTAAGTTGCGCCTAACCCAGTAAAACAGGGCGTTTGGAGAATTTTGGGGGTTGCCATTTTAGATGAATTGTATTAAAATTAAGCCATACTTAAATCAAAAGGAGGTACTTTATAATGGCATATGTTATTAGTGATGATTGCGTAAGCTGTGGAGCTTGTGCAGGTGGATGCCCTGTAGGAGCAATTTCTGAGGGTGAGGCTCATTATGAAATTGATGCAGATAGCTGCATTTCTTGTGGAGCTTGTGCAGGAACATGTCCATCCGGAGCAATTTCTGAGGCTTAATTTATGGTTGAAACAACTATAAACAAAATTAGCAGCCAGTTTGTTGATGAATGACAGACTGACTGCTTTTTTTCGTTATGAATCAGTAATAAAAAATTACAGCTTGTTTTTATAGAAAGAGAGTGTTATAATCGGTGCGTACTTAAGCGAACGGCAGTCATTCTGCCTGTATCGCTGAATATATCATATAATGGAGGTAATAAATATGGCAGCAACAATTAATAAAGATATGATAATCGCAGATATGCTTAAAATTGATCCGGGCATTGCAGCAATTCTTATGGCATCAGGAATGCACTGCATCGGATGTCCTTCTGCACAGGGAGAGACATTGGATGAAGCGGCTATGGTTCATGGCATGAACGCAGATGAGCTTGTTGTAAATGTAAATGAGTATCTGGCCAAGAAAGAGGCATAATAGAACTGTTTTCATAGTAAACAATCATAAAAAAGCCATTGCTTTGATAGGTTGCCCGAAAGATTGACATTGGGGCAGTCGCTTATCAGTTAAGCAATGGCTTTTGATGTTTATATCCGTCATTTAGAGGGTGCCAAGAACTTGAACAGCGCGGTCGGCGATCAAAACTTCACAATGTTCTGCGAGAAACTGCGGAGCAGCATGATTGTTCGGACAAGGTGTACCGTACTCGGCTGCAACAGCTTCAGCTCTGGCAAAGCGGGCAAGGTCATAAATCCCTCTATGCAAAATGATATAATATTTACCCGAAGAGGTGGAGCGGTAAGCTGTATTAGGTCCATTATAAAAGTTGCGTAAATGCCCGCACATTTCGACCAGTTTCTCGAGAGAGGAGAATGAGAATATACGGGTAATATCTACAAGTGCCTCATTAACATCTACATCTGGTTCCATAGGGTGTTCCAAATTGATGTCGGGTTTGTTCTTGTCGGCAGTGGCTTTGTTGTCCTTCGATTCTTTTTGCACATTACCATGGAAAAGCTGATCCAGGACGGCATCTGCTTTGCCATGACCGGGCCATTTTGTTTGAGAATTAACTTTATTGAGCATTTGCTCAATATTCATATCCTCTGCGGAATCCGGTCCATCGATATCAAAGTCATCTGCATCAAACTCTTCGTCATCGTTAATGATCACAAAATCATCTGTCGAGGAATCGTCCAAATAATGCTCTGACGGATCGTCAGTAAAGTTTGAAAAGCGGGTATCCAATTCATCGGGATCTTCCACTTTGGTGATCAACAAAATAAGTGCATCCGGAAGCATTGGAATCGCTTCTATCATTAATGGGATATCATCTGCCTCAAATCCAAATTCGTAGGACGCTTGCTGCATCATATCTCGAAAAAGAGCCCGAGCTTTTTCGGTTCCGTATGCCAATTCGCTAATGCGGATTTCGCGGTCCTTTAAATCTTTTTGATACAACGTACAACGGATCTGATGTTCATTGATTTTTTCAATTCGCATAGGCTCACTTCCCTTCGTCAATAATTAATATTAAGCCTTATAAAAAGCTAGAATATGCGGTCGGGATGAGTTGTCATACCGACCTATGTTCTTTATATATTCAGTATAAAATAATACTGAAAAGAAGTCAAACGATAGGAAAGTCTGCTATCGGATCAAAGCTGCTTTGTCTATGTACTTAAAATGGAATGAAATATGCTAATTATAGATTTCGTCAGTTTGAACAAAAGCATACGTGGAGAATATTCTCAATTTCTCCAAATATTTTGAAATCTATTTAAAATCTATCAAAAAAAACAAAAAGTTGGTAAATACTAACAAAGTTTAGAGGTTGTTTTCTAATATCAATTTGTCGATTTGGTATTGCCAGAATGTTTGCAGGGAGCATATAATGCCCTCAGAGAAACGAACCCGATGTGTAGGAGGTGATGATGTTTCGTTAAAAGGACGGATATGATACTTTTGTTTCAAACACTGTGTCTCGCATAATAGCAGTGTATTCTGAAATAACCAAAAGGTTCCGATTGCGGCGTATGATAGGGATTCGATTCTCAGTGATTCAAGTATGGTTTATATGGAAATTGTGATTTTCATATGAGCGATTTGAGCCCTGTGGTTTATGATTTATGAACTGCAGGAGCATGGGTGAGCAGTATGAAAGATTGACATGTCACAATATACAACCAATGTTCAGAAAAGTCGTACTGTCATCGAGCAAAGGGGGATAAGCAATTGGAGAGAAAATCAACAGGTCTGCGGGAGTCAATGTATTCTTGGGTGATTTCCGAAATATCTGATGCAGAGCGCGTTGGTGTGCCGGTGCGGGTAGACGGTGTGCTCTATTCGACGAGGGATGCCAGAGTGCTGCATCAGGTCATGGAGGATCATTATTACATGAAGAGTTATGTTGGCGATGAAGCAGGCAAAATATGTGAGATTGATTTTGATCATATTACGGAATTTTGAGTAAAACCGTTTATTGGCAGGATGGCTGATAACGGGAATGTATGTCTGTGCGAAACTTCGCACACAACCTTTTTCGGAGAGACGTCAGGGCCCCGATGTCTCTCCGATATTTCAGTTTGCCCGATAGAGGGAAAAGTGGTATACTGAAACAGAGTATTGTTGTATGACTAGTACGATTAAGAAATGAGGGCTTTGACGAATGAAGAACAAGAAGAGGATTACCATTGGAGTAGTGGTTGTGCTTTTGGCTTTGGCAGCAATCCTTGCAGTGATCATGCTTAAGAAATTTGCACCAAACAAAACGCACATGAGTCTGACAAAGTATTTTCAGGTGACCGATCAGGGGATGATGCCGGTTGTGTTGGACGATGATATATGTGGACTAAAAGCTATCGAGAAAGATGGTCATATTTATGTAGATAGAGAATTTGTGACAGAGAAGTTAAATCATCGTTTTTATTGGGATGCCAATGAAAATATGCTGTTATATACAACTTCGACCAAGCTGATCTCCGCTGCATTAAACAGTAAAGATTGTTATATTAATAATAAAAGCCGTGATAGCAAGGATTATACAATTGCTGTAGCACAGGACAATGTTGTTTATGTGGCTTTGGACTATGTTCAGCAGTACACGGCGATGGATTATAAACAATACAAAAAGCCAAATCGTATTGTGATCCACACGGTATACAATAAGGATATAAGCTATGCGGATGCGAAGGATGATGTGCAGATCCGCAATAAACAGAGCATTAAGAGTCCGATCCTGCAAGATGTAAAGTCGGGACAGAAGCTTCGTGTGCTTGCCGGTGAAAATAAGGACACAGGATTTATGAAAGTGATGTCTGAGTCAGGTGTGATAGGATACGTACAGGCTAAGAAGATGAAGGAAACCTATAAGAAACAGTCAGAAACAACATTTCGTGAGGAGTCCTATAGCCATATCCTAATGGATAAGCAGGTGAATTTAGTGTGGCATCAGGTGACGAATCAGTCAGCTAATGGAAGATTATCCGGTTTATTATCTGCAACAAAAGGTGTGAATGTCGTGGCGCCTACTTGGTTTGAGACGTCGGATAATGATGGCAATGTTACATCACTGGCTTCCGATTCTTATGTGCAGACGGCACATCAGGCCGGTGTACAGGTATGGGCACTGTGCAGTGATTTTGGCCCTAAGATGAAGATTGGCAAAGTGCTGGGTACAACGAGCAAACGTCAAAAATTAGTCAAGAATCTGATTGCCGAGGCAATACGATACGATCTTGACGGAATTAACATTGATTTTGAGAATGTTAAAAAGGATTCCGGCGAGGATTTCATACAGTTTGTAAGGGAACTTGGAATTATGTGCCGCAATAATGGAGTTGTTTTGTCTATAGACAATTACCCGCCTGCGGGAGGAATTTCGGCATATTATAATCGCAAAGAGCAGGCAGAGGTTGCTGACTATGTAATTACGATGTCATACGATGAGCATTATGCCGGCAGTAAGGAAGCCGGTCCGGTTTCTTCGATCAGTTATGTGACGAATTCCATACAGGAAGTAGGTGAGGAAGTCCCTGCAGAGCAGATGGTTATAGCATTGCCGTTCTATTCCAGACATTGGAAAGAGAAGACAAAGGGTGGGAAAGCAAAGTTATCATCCGAGGCGTGCTCTATGAAAGGTGCGCAGACTGTGCTTAAGGATTCTGGCAAAAAGGCAACTTGGGATGATGCAACAGGAATGAATTATGTAGAATATACAGAGAGCGGAACGGTTCATAAAATTTGGATCGAGGATGCGAAATCGTTGGAACTTAAGATGAAAGCGGTATCGGATGCGAATCTGGGTGGAGTTGCCTTTTGGAAACTGGGATTGGAAGATGCCTCTGTGTGGAATATGATTGAGAAGTATGTGAAACATTAATTGGGATTCCTATCATTAGTATGTTTTTTGCTTCATAGATATGTATAGAATAATGGCGGAGGATGCCACAATGTGGCCTGCGTATGAATAATGTATCTTTTTTGAAGCAATGGGGGAAGAAATACGGAATTGGAATTATTGTTGGTTTGTTAATGTCTGTTGGTTTTTTGGTGATGGATGCAGATCGGTGGATCAGTGTGCATACATTGAATCAAAAAACAGCAAAATACACTGTTGTGGTCGATAGTGGTCACGGAGGAGTAGATCCGGGTAAGATTGGCGTTGATGGTGTATACGAAAAGGATATCAATCTGGCAATAGCAAAACAATTGCAAAAGGTATTGGAACGCAATGACTGTCAGGTGATAATGACACGTGAGGCGGATCAGGGATTATATGAGGAATCTGATACGAATAAGAAACGCGCAGATATGGCGAAACGTGTCAGCATTATGAACGGGTGCGATGCGGATGTTGTTGTCAGTATTCATCAAAACAGCTATACAGATGCGACGTCGAGAGGGGCGCAGGTGTTTTACCAGGCAACCTCTGAAAGCGGCAAACAGTTGGCCGCCAAGATCCAAGAAACGTTGAAACGAGATGTAGCACCCGATAATCGCAGACAGATCAAGGCAAATGCGGATTATTATCTGCTGAAAAATACAACGAGCACAATGGTAATTGTGGAATGTGGTTTTTTGTCGAATCTGCAGGAAGCAAAGCAGTTACAGGAAGCAGAGTATCAGAAAAAGGTTGCACAGGCAATTGGAATGGGGGTATTGTATTATTTAGGGGAATCTGGGGAAACTAAGCAAAGAAAAGAGGATTCAAATGGAGACGAAAATACTGCAGGTCAATCCGGAGCAGTTTGGCGATGAGGAGTTGCAGGAGGCATGTCAGGTACTTCGGAACGATGGCTTGGTGGCGTTTCCGACAGAGACGGTATATGGTCTTGGAGGAAATGCATTACATAAAGAAGCTGCTAATCATATATACGCGGCCAAGGGAAGACCGTCCGACAACCCATTGATCGTACATATCTCAGAGGTAAAAAGTTTATATGAACTGGCGGCGGATGTCCCGGAAGCGGCCAAAAAGCTTTCGGAAGCATTCTGGCCGGGACCGCTTACGATGATTCTGCCAAAAGCAGATATTGTGCCTAAATCAACAACAGGTGGTTTGGATACGGTTGCAATACGAATGCCATCGCACCCAATTGCTAAAGAATTGATTCGGCAGTCTGGAGTATATATAGCAGCACCGAGTGCAAATCTATCCGGCAGACCGAGTCCGACCAAGGCAGAGCACGTTATCGAGGATTTGTCGGGGCGTATTGATATGATTATTGACGGCGGAGAAGTGGGAATTGGTTTGGAGTCAACGATCGTGGATCTGACAGGGAATGTGCCAATGGTGCTTAGACCTGGTTATATTACATTGGAGATGCTTCGAGAAGTATTGGGAAATGTAGAAGTTGATCCGGCAGTGCTCAGCCGAGAAGTTAAGCCGGGGATTGTAGCAAAGGCGCCGGGAATGAAATATCGACATTATGCGCCGAAAGGTCAATTGACGATTGTAGAGGGAGAAACAAAACAGGTCGTTGCGTCTATCTTACAGATGGTACATGATAAACAAAAGGAGGGATACAAGGTAGCAGTAATCGCTGCACAGGAGACAGCGAACTGTTATCCAAGTGGCATTGTTTACAGCATTGGTTCTAGAAAATGTGAGGGATCTATTGCTGCGGGGTTATATGACATATTGAGAGAAATGGATCATTTGGGGGCTGAGTATATCTTTGCAGAAAGTTTTGAGGATGATAATTTGGGACAGGCTATTATGAACCGGATGCTCAAAGCTGCTGGGTATCACATAGTTAAGGCGTGAAAGGAGCGTAACACGATGAGACCATATGACAAAATATTTTTTGTATGCACATCCAACACGTTGCTAAGTCCCATCGCAGAGGGGATCTACCGTTCGGAGGCGGCTGTTTATATGCCGGAGCCATATTCGAGAGGACTGGTTGTATTATTTGAGGAGCCGATCAGCCCAAAGGTAAATCTTTTGCTTAGTAAGCATGAGATGACGCCGGGAAATCATTCGCAGTCAATGCAATTGCAGAAAGAAGAGTTAACTGATAAAACATTGATCCTAACAATGACATTTCCGGAGAAGGTACAATTTTTGGAAACGTATGGAGATGGTTATGCGGTTTATACTTTGGGGGAATTTGCCGGAGTAGAGACGGATGTGTCAGATCCGTACGGAGCGGAAGAGGAAGCATATGAAAAATGCTTTGAAGAGATTGAGGAGAGAATCAGACTTACAATACACCGATTGGAGGAGGAAGAAAAAGATGATAGCATTGGGTAGTGATCATGGCGGATACAGCTTGAAACAGGAAGTGAAAGCATATCTGGAAGGGAAAGGAATTCCGTATAAAGACTATGGCTGTCTGGATGAGTCGCCATGCGATTATCCGGTTTATGCCAAGGCAGTTGCAAAGGCAATAGTAGATGGAGAATGTGACAAGGGCATTTTGATCTGTGGTACAGGTATTGGGATTTCTATCGCTGCGAATAAGGTAAAAGGTATTCGTGCGGCAGTTTGTCATGATACATTTAGCGCACAGGCAACGAGAGAACATAATGACGCCAATATTCTTGCTATGGGGGCACGAGTGGTTGGACCGGGTCTTGCATTAAAGATTGTTGATACGTTTTTGAATACTGAATTTTCGGGAGAAGAAAGACATGTAAATCGTATTCGTCAGATAGAGGATTAGGGAACCATTTGTTAAGAGTATTCGATAGATAAGGGATCCGCGAAATTTATAGAAATAGAATCATTGAGGAATTTAAGATTGAATTAGAAAACTATATAGACTATTATAACAATAAAAGAATCAAGGAAAACTAAGAGGACTGAGTCCTGTACAATACAGGATTCAAGCTTCTTAGTTGCGTAACTATCAATTTTTGTCTAACTTTTTGGGGTCAGATTAAGACTAGGACAGTCATTTTTGTGTTTTATTATTGCTCTTATAACCAACGGTATAACCCAGAGCAAAGCAAGTGATACATAAGCTAATAATAGCGATGAATAGATCCATTGTAAGCATAAGCACATACCTTCTCATAAGATGTCCTAATAGGATTTCTATGTAAACACAGGATAGTGCTTTTGTGGAGAAGGCTAATCGCCTGCCGAATAGGGTGACGTCAAGAATATAATGACATACATATGTTAAATAATCGAGCACAACATAGATATATAAGGACTCGTTGAATAAAAAAGGTAAAAAAATGTACTGAAATTTTATTGCTAAAATTGGCGATAATGGGCAAAAAAATGTTGAACGCAAAGAATAAAATGCTTTTCAGTACTTTGATTTCAATGCTTTTCCCCGTTTTGACAACACAATATATTTGTAAAAATTCGGAAAAAAAGTTATACATCACATGTGTTACCCTTTGTCAGTGAAATAATGCACATAAATATGGAGTATTACACAGCTGTAAATAAGAGTAAAGGGAGCACTTGATGATGAAAAACACATTTAGATTACAATTTGAACAAATATGCAAAAAAAGTAAAGATAGGTGTGCTATTGCATATTTAAAAGAAAATGACGAAATTGAAAAAATTTCATACGGAGCAATTTATGATTACATAAAAATGTTGGAGAGCAAATTACAAAGGATTGGTGTAGGAAAAGCGGATAGGGTGGCAATTATAACGCCACATTCTCCGTATGGTGTTATAGCAGGAGTTGCATTGGCTTATATTGGCTGCACGGCAGTAATGATAGACGCATCGCTTCCAAGTGTGGAAATAAGAAGATTGCTAGAAGAGGGGGATGTGACCGCAGTTTTTGCTGATGTCAATATCAAAAACCAGTTGGGATGGGAGACATTGGGTGAGTATCCGGTATTTGACTTGAATGGAGAGATTCCATTTGCATTATCTGCGAATGGTTTAATAAGTACAAAGGGAAGTAAAATAGAAGATCAGGATGAGGAGATTATGGCCATTATTTTTTCTTCAGGAACCACATCCAGAATGAAAGGAATTTGTATTCCGTATCAAACGATCATGGGTTCTATCGAAATGTATCGTTATCTTACCGGAGTGAAACAGGGGGATAAATATTTATATGTCTTGCCATTTAATCATATTGCAGGATATTGCAATGCATTGCAGTATTTAGTAATGGGCTGTGAGTTAGATATGATAGAGAATATGGATTCGGTAAAATTGACAAGGGGCTTTCAAATCTTTCAGCCACATTATTTTGCAATGGTGCCAAAGGTATATGAAATCATTGCAGAAAAAATATTAGGGGAAGTGCGTATCCGGGGAAAAGAGAAAGCCTTTCATATCATGTTGTCTTGTTCGCGTTTTCTGAGAAAAAGATTGCACATCAACATTGGAAAAATGCTGTTTCGTTCAGTCAGAAATCAGACTTTTGGAAAATGTATGAAAGGAATTGGTGTGGGGGCTTCTATGTGTAAAAAAGAGACAGCAGATTTTTTCCTTGCATTAGGATATGATTGGGCAAACTTTTATTCTTCTACGGAAACCGGTGTGCCAGCTGTGGCAACGGGGGTACATGATTGTTATCCGGATGATACGGTTGGAAATATAAAACAGTTTCGAGAAATTACTGTGCGACTTATCAACCAGGACAAAGATGGGATTGGAGAGATAACGATTAAGACTCCACTAAGAATGAAAGGGTATTTTAGAAATGAAAAATTAACGAAAGAAGTTGTTGATGACGAGGGATATATTTTAACAGGCGATTTGGGAAGGATTAATGCAAAGGGATACTTGCAGGTGGTTGGTCGAGCAAAGGAAGTTATTATTTTACACAACGGTAAAAAGGTTTCGCCATATGACATTGAGGAAATGTATGGAAGTCAGTTAGGAGAACAAGCGGAAATTGTGTGCTGTGGAGTGCAAAACCAAAGAGATGGTTATGACGAAATTCACATTTTTGTAGAACAGACGAAGAAGGTGAAGCAGACAATACAAACAATAAAGAGTATATCAAATAAAATGCCCGCGATTTATAAAGTGGAACAGGTGCATGTTGTATCAAACTTTCCGAAAACAGCAATAGGAAAAATCAAACGACAGGAGCTGGTTAAGTGTGTAAAGGGAGATGAAAAAGCAAGAACTTTGGTATCTCCCGAAGGGTTGATGGCACAGGATGAAATAAAGGAACTACTATGCCGATTATCTGGATATGCTTCAATCGAGGATACGAGTTGGACTTTGCAGGGAGATTTGCAAATGGATTCTTTAAAATTGTTTGAATTGGCAGTAGAAATAGAGAAAAAGTATGGAATTGATATATCCAATCAGTTTGCGTCAATAAAAACGGTTGGGGATATTATTAAAACGGTGGAAAGTGGTGCTGGAGATGAGCAGCGGACAGATGTGGATTATAACATTAATGATTTCCCGGTAAAACATACTGCACAGATGAATAGACAATTAAATAGATATATGAAATGGTCGCATCGTATGTGGAAGTTCGAGGTGAATGGCTTGCAAAATATACCAGCTCAGGGAAATTATATTCTTGCACCGAATCATGAATCTCATTTGGATGGTTTGTGGGTGTTGTCTTGCTTGCAGCACTCAAATATGGAGTATGATAAATTTTGTTGTATGGCAAAGCAGGAGCATTTAGAGGCTGACTTCTCAAAAAAATTCATGAATATGTTAGGCGGAATACCGGTAGATCGAACTGGCAATACTACAAGGGCAGTTCATAGGGCTATTGAATGTATAGAAAAGGGCTATTATTTTTTGATTCATCCAGAGGGAACTAGAACGCGCGATGGAAAAATGGGAGATTTTAAGGAGGGCGTTGCATTGATTTCGCATCAAACAGGAGCACCGATTGTTCCGGTAAGAATAGATGGGGCTAGAACAATCTATCCACCCGATAGAAAACTTCCGCGTGTATTTAACTATAAAAAAATGCAGCGTTACTGTTTGAAAGTAACATTTTGCAAACCGATTGAACCAAGTAGCGATTATGAGGCTGTGACAAATAAATTACGAGAAAGTATTAAGAATTGCAATAAATAACAACATTGGAGGAATGATGTTTATGCACATTGGATTAGATGTAGATGGTGTACTTGTTGATACTCGAACTTTTCAATTAAGAGAGGGGAAAAAATATTTTAGAAAATTTGGTCTTAGTGCTAAAAAGCCAGATATGTTTGAAGTGCAAGATGTATTTGAGTGTTCTAAAGAACAACGAGAAAAATTTTGGACCAAATATATTTGGAGATATTGTCTCCGGGAGCCTATCACTAAAGATGCGCCAAGGGTTGTAAAAAAACTTCGTGAAGAAGGTCATGAAGTGATTATTATCACAAGTCGTGTACATACGACAGAGACAGGAATAACGGGAAAGTTGTTTCGGTGGATGTTGAAGCACTGGCTCAAAAAAAATCATTTAGAATACGATGATATTGTTTTTTGTAAAGAAAAAGGAAGTGGTGTTAATAAACGCCAAGTTTGCAAGGATAAAAATATCGATATTATGATTGACGATACACCTGAAAATTTATATGCTGTTCAAGAGGTATGCAGAGTGATTTGTTATTCTGCAGCTTGGAATAGGGATTATCACAACTTTGATTATTGTAGAGCAAATGATTTTGATGATGTATACCTCAAAATCCAAGAATAACTGCTGCAGATAGGGTACTTGCAAAGACAATCATAAGCATACAATTCAGCAGAAAAGTCTTATATACAAAAACAAACTTGAAAACAAACTTGAAAACAAACTTGTATACTTTGTCTTGACACTCTGAGAATCAAGGCGTAAAATGGAAGTTGAGTAATGTATTTCGCTTGAGGCAGACGCAGTTTGTCTGAAACGGATATTAGGAAAGGAAGTAATAATATGGCAAAGAAAGACATTGATTGGAACAATCTTGGATTTGGTTATGTAAAGACAGATAAGCGTTATGTATCCAACTTCAAGAATGGCGCATGGGATGATGGTGCCTTGATTGAGGATGACCAGATCACCATGAGCGAGTGTGCCTGTGTATTGCAGTATGCGCAGACAGTATTTGAAGGATTAAAGGCATACACAACAGAGGACGGTCATGTCGTGTGCTTTCGCCCTGACCTAAATGCACAGCGTTTGGCACAGTCTGCAGCAAGACTTGAGATGCCGGTATTCCCGGAGGATCGTTTTGTGGAGGCTATTGCTAAAGTAGTTGAGGCAAATATAGATTATGTACCACCATATGGATCTGGAGCAACCTTGTACATCCGTCCATATATGTTTGGTAGTGATGCTGTTATCGGTGTAAAACCGGCGAGTGAATATCAGTTTCGTGTATTCACGACTCCTGTAGGACCATACTTTAAGGGTGGCGCAAAGCCAATTACTATCCGTGTTTCGGATTTTGACCGTGCAGCACCTCATGGAACAGGTAATATCAAAGCTGGTCTGAACTATGCAATGAGCTTGCATGCAATTGTAGATGCGCATAAGAATGGCTTTGATGAGAATATGTATTTGGATCCTGGTACACGTACTAAGGTCGAAGAGACCGGTGGAGCTAACATTCTTTTTGTAACCAAAGATAATAAATTAGTTGTACCAAAATCAGATAGTATTCTTCCATCTATTACAAGACGTTCATTGGTAACAGTGGCTAAGGATTATCTTGGATTAGAGGTTGAGGAGAGAGAAGTTCTTTTTGAAGAAGTGAAAGACTTTGCAGAATGTGGACTTTGTGGTACAGCAGCCGTTATTTCTCCGGTTGGAAAGATTGTTGATCATGGTAACGAGATATGCATGCCAAGTGGTATGGATGAGATGGGACCGATCATGACAAAATTACGTGAAACATTGACTGGTATCCAGATGGGTCATATTGAAGCACCGGAAGGATGGATCAAGGTTATCAAGTAATAAATACATAAAAAGTGATAGGGGCCAATGGATTCATTCTGTTTCTGTTATGTGAGCAGAGACAGAATGTGATCCGTTGGCCTTTTGTTGTTTTGTGTCATGCTGATGTAGCGTGATCCGTTGGCCTTTTTTTGTTTCGTGTCATGCTGATGTAGCGTGATCCGTTGGCCTTTTGTTGTTTTGTGTCATGCTGATATAGCGTGATCCGTTGACTCTTTATTATTCTGAGATATGCTGATAGGCTTTTAAGTTATGTTTCGCAACACTAAAGAATACCGTCTGTTTGCTTTAAGAGGATCAGTTTGTCACCGGGAGTGACAGCATCAGACTCTAATTCATTGATTGTGCGAATGTCATTTGTGGTGGTGCGGAACAGTTTGGCAATATCCCATAGTGTATCGCCGGTTTGTACTACATAACAAACTAATCCCGGCATTTGTTGAAAGGTTTCCATGTCAATTTCATGCTCTTCGATGTCAGTCACAACGTCGTTACAGCATTCAGTAAAGACGAGAACACAGAGATTTAATACAAGTTTAGCTTCCAGTTCTTCACGGTCGAGCATGAGTACATTGATACTGCTGATGTCGGTCTGCAGTTCGTAATCATCTTCCGGAGAAATGCCGCGTACTTCAATGGTATGTTGAAAAGGAATGCTTGCCTGCAATACGTTTAGCGGATGCAGATCATCTTCGGTGATATATAGGATATCCAGTTCTACTGCACCTTCGATAGAGATACCATCCGTGACAATGGTTTGTTCATCAATTTGGATCGTTCCGGTAGCGTTGCATATTTGCAAAATGTTGTCCTTTTCGGGATCGACTTTGATGTGGTCCGAAACACGTACTGCACTCTGATTTTTGAGCAATAATTGTTTGGCATGCGAATTGCTCTTAGTCAAACGAAGATCACAGGAGGTGGAGTAGGCGTCCTGCAAGCAGTCGAAATGTTCTTCTTCATAGAACTTGATATCCAGCAGCAAAGAAAGTTCTACATCAAAGATGCGCATTTCGCCGTCTTCATCGCTGCGGCATTCCAGTGATTTTTTGCCGGGAACAATTTCAATATCAGCAACCATATCTTCGTGGCAGCCACTACAAGAGACGATGCCGTCAAATGGCAATTCAGTTTCAAAATATTCCAAATTACGCTCATCATCTTCGGGGGTGTATAAAACAAATATCAGAAGATCGCCGGTGATCCGGATACCGTCATCAACGAGCCTTGTTGCAAGACCCTGCGTGGATAGCTCATAGTACAATACATTTTCGCAACTTGGTTTTCCCTTCGGCAGCGAGGTTTCATCTTTGATCCGAAACAGATCTTTTTGGTGGGAGGTCATTGTGGTAACGGACATAGGTGCCAGTTGTTGTTCAACACCGGCCGGCGGGGTGGGATCGCCCATCTCTGCCTGCACTGCATCGTCCGAAACAATGCCGGTTCCGATGGCGAGTATGTGTTCCTCTTCCTGGCAGCAATGAAGACTTAGGATTGCACGAACGCTGATCTTGCGCGAGTTGATGAGACTGGCTCGGCAGTCCTCCAAATCATAATGACAGTGAACTTCCTGATCTGGGTTGGCGTTCTCTAAATTGATGCTTTCCTCAAAAGGAATCTGTCCCTGCATAGTATGTATTTGGCGAAAATCCACGTCGCTTAAATAAAGGAGGGAGAAGCTTAATTGACCGCGAATAATGGCGCGATCTGTCTCAGCTGAGGTTTCTTGTACATGGATCTCCCCCTGGATTTTAATGATGTGTTCAATATCGGGCTTGCTGTCAGGTACATTAATGTCATCCTCGAGCGTCAACTGCATATCGCTGTGACAATTTTTCAGACTGGTGCGGATTTGCCTGGTCATGAGTTTCATAGGTGCTTTCTCCCTTTCCTGCATTGAAATCAATTTGCGTCCGCAGAACACTGTTTTGCGGCAAGTGTCTTATGCGGAAACTATTACTATTCTCATTGTATGCATCCGGAGTGTAAAATAGACAATATATTTGGGGACTTGTGAAAAGATTATGATTGCGATACACTGTAGGCATGAGTATACAGAAAAGAGGATGACTATGAAATCTACAATTACATTTACAAATAATATCACGGTAGAAAATTATAATGCACTGCGTGCGGCAGTTGACTGGATACAAGTCACAGAAAAACGTGCATCTATTGCATTGCAGCACTCTTTTTATTTGTGTGTTGCGATGGATGGAGAACGTCCTGTAGGAATGGCACGTATTGTCAGTGATGGTGGATATACATATTTTATTACGGATGTCATTGTGCATCCGGACTATCAAGGGTATCATATTGGGACAGAACTGATCGGCAGAGTGTTGGATTACATTCAGAAAGATGTGATGGACGGTGAAACGGTTATGGTCAGCCTGATGGCAGCATATAAAAGGGACAGCTTTTACCACCGCTTCGGGTTTCATAGCCGTCCCTTTGGAAATCACGGATCAGGAATGTCCATGTGGGTTTCACGCGACATTTCCGGTAAGATCATTACTGCGTAATGCTTGCTTATGACAAGTCCGCTACTGCCTAATGTTTGCGCATAGTAATGGCATGCTCCACTATTGCCGGACGATTTATTATACAAATTGATTCCTAGCAGGATCATATTGATAATCAATTCCGGCAAGTGTTTTGCACAAGGTTTCCTGCTCAATACTCAGGGACTTGCACATTTCCTCCAAAGAGGGATAGAAGTCCCTAAGCTGGGTGTTGACGTAACTGAGTAATATCATTGGATCATTTGGTAGTGCCATAGTTTCGTTATCCTCATTTCTGTTTTCTGTTCAGACGGCGGTTATGCTTACGCGCCTCATTGATCAATCCCACGATTTTTTCAATGGAATTATTCAACTGACTTTTGTCCATGGCGTGAATATATTGTTCTCGGTTCGTGTACACGTCATTTACCGTCTTCAGCAATAATTCGTTGGTCACATCTTTTTCCTGTATTACAACGCTGTAACCGGACTTTTCAAAAGAAGCAGCATTAAGGATCTGATCGCCGCGGCTGGCTTCAGCAGACAGCGGGATTAAAATGTTCGGTTTGCGCAGTGCCAAAATTTCACAGATTGCATTTGCGCCGGCACGAGAGATTAAAATATCGGCAGCGGCCATAAGGTCTCTTAATTCCGGTCCGATATATTCATATTGAGCATATCCTTTTGTGTCGTTTAGCGAGTCGTCTAATTTGCCCTTACCGCACAAATGGATCACATGAAACTTTTGCAACAGTTCCGGCAATATGCCTCGGACAGCATCGTTGACTGCTACGGCACCAAGACTTCCACCCATGATCAGAAGAACCGGTTTTGTATCATCAAAACCACAGAATGCAAGGCCTTTTTCACGACTGCCCTTAAACAACTCCTGGCGGATCGGGGAGCCGGTTAGTACAGCCTTTTCTGCCGGAATATGCTTCATCGTCTCTGGAAAGTTAGTGCATACACGGTGTGCGCATGGAATGCAGATCTTATTGGCAAGCCCCGGTGTCATATCAGATTCATGGATCACGCAGGGAATGTGACGAAACTTTGCCGCCAACACGACAGGTACAGACACAAATCCACCTTTGGAAAACACAACATCCGGCTTGATTCTGCCTAATAATCGAATTGCCTGACCGAGACCTTTTACTACCTTAAAAGGATCACTTAAGTTTTTGACATCAATATAACGTCTAAGTTTACCACTGGAAATTCCGTAATAAGGGATCCCCTGCTCTTTGATCAATGTGCGTTCAATTCCCTCATAGGAACCAATATAATGTACATCGTACCCTTGTTTTTTTAGCTCAGGGAGTAATGCAATATTCGGGGTGACGTGGCCGGCTGTGCCGCCACCGGTAAGTACGATTTTTTTTACTTTGCTCATAAATATCCTCCTTGCTCTGCGGTAAAAATGCGATAGTACGGCTTATGAATATGTGATAACAGCCGCTTCATATATGTGCAGACGCTATTACCAATAGTATACCAGTATCAAGAAAACTCGCAACAGGTGCGCAGGTGAATTTTATTCATCTGCAAAGTGAAAGAAAAGAAACTTTCTCGCTTTACTTTTTCGATACACCCTATATAATAGTATTGTTGAGAAAAAATGAACAATTACATGAAAAATATTCACGAGACGGAGGACACCATGAAGAATGGAATAGAAATCAGATGGCATGGCAGAGGTGGACAGGGTGCTAAGACTGCAGCACTTTTGCTGGCAGATGTTGCGTTTAAGACAGGACAGAATGTGCAGGGATTCCCGGAGTATGGTCCGGAACGTATGGGGGCGCCGATCACAGCGTACAACCGTATCAGTCAGGATGTGATCCGCGTTCATTCAAATATTTACCATCCGGATTATGTGGTCGTTGTGGATGAGACGCTGTTAGAGTCTGTTGACGTCACAGCAGGTCTTAAGAAAGAGGGTGCGATCATTGTAAACACACCAAAGTCTAAAGAGGAGATCATGGAGCATCTCAAAGGATATGAAGGTGATGTGTACACTGTGGATGGTCGTAAAATTTCGGTGGATGCGTTGGGCAAGAATTTTCCGAATTCGCCGATGTTAGCTGCTATTGTTGCAGTAAGCAAGGTGATGCCTCGTGACAAATTTATTACAGAGATGCGGGCATCTTATGAGCATAAATTTGCAAAGAAGCCGGAAGTGATCGATGGTAACATGAAAGCACTGGAAATGGCGTTTGATGCGGTAGAAGCATTGATGTAGGCGACAGCACTGCGAATGTAGAAAGAAAGCATCAGCAACACAGCCTGCAGCATCAATAAAATGAATAGAGTTTAAGATAGGAGAACAAGAGATGAGAACCGATATTACCAAAATCAATGAAAAGACACCTCATCAGGATCTGACAGAGGGATTGATGGTATTTGCCGGTGGTACGTCCAAACTGTTTAACACAGGAGAATGGCGTACTAACACGCCGGTATATGTAGCTGACAAATGCAAACAGTGCCTGCTGTGCACACCGACTTGTCCGGATGGATGTATTCCGGTTGTCGATGGCAAGCGTCTGGCATTTGATATGGATCATTGCAAAGGATGTGGTATTTGCGCAAATGTATGTCCATTTGGAGCAATTGAGATGAAGGAGGGAAATGTATAATGGCGATCAAAGAACGTATGTCAGGTAACGAGGCGGTTTCCTATGCGATCCGTCAAGTCAACCCGGATGTTATGCCGGCTTTCCCGATCACGCCATCCACGGAGATTCCGCAGATGGTATCTACTTATATTGCGAATGGGGAAATGGATACAGAGTTTATTCCGGTAGAGAGTGAGCATTCCTCCATGAGTGCAGCCATTGGTTCTGAGGCAGCAGGAGCAAGAAGCCTGACGGCAACATCTTCCGCCGGATTGGCGTTGATGTGGGAGGAACTTTTATTAGCAGCTTCAAATCGTCTGCCGCTAGCACTTACTTTGGTCAACCGTACCTTATCCGGCCCGATCAACATCAACTGTGATCACTCCGATGGAATGGGCGCAAGAGATACCGGCTGGATCCAAATATATGCAGAAAATAATCAGGAAGCGTATGACAATTTTATTCAGGCGTATCCAATTGCGGAAGACACCAGAGTACATTTGCCGATCATGATCTGTCAGGATGGTTTTATCACCAGTCATGCGGTGGAAAATATCATGTTATTAGAGGACGAGCTGGTAAAAGATTTTGTTGGCGAGTATGAGCCGGAAGAGTTTTTGCTCAACCCGGGCAAGCCGATCGCAGTTGGACCATATTCAGTCAGCAACTATGCAATGGAAGCTAAGAAAAATCAAGAAATTGCAATGGAAAATTCCAAAGAAGTCATTCTGGAAGTTGCCAAAAAATTTGCGGCAATGTCTGGCAGAGAATATGGATTATTTGAGGAGTATCGCACAGAAGATGCTGATTATATCATATTGATCATGGGTTCAGCAGCAGGAACGGCAAAAGAGGCAGTGGATGAACTGCGTGAGCAAGGGAAAAAAGTTGGTGTGTTAAAGCTTCGTGTTTTCCGTCCGTTCCCGGCAGAGGAAATCGCAAAGGCACTCAAAGGCTGCAAGGCAGTGGCTATTTTGGATCGTTGTGAAAGCTATAACGGTAACAATGGACCGCTCGGTCAGGAAGTAATGGCTGGATTATTCCGCGAGAAGGTAATGATCGAGGCAGTAAATTATATTTACGGACTGGCAGGAAGAGATTTTACCATATCTGATGCAAAAGCTGTATTTGAGGAAATTACGGATCTGGTAGAAAATGGCAAGGAAGTTCCGCAGCATCAGTACATCCGTTTACGTTAACAGTATGAAAAATAGAATGGAGAACGACAATGAGTGATTATACATTAAAAACGATGATGAACAAGCCGGAGCGTTTGGCACCGGGACACCGTATGTGTGCGGGTTGTGGAGCGACGATTGCTGTTCGTGCCGTACTTCGCGCTCTGCATGAGGGAGATCAGGCAGTGATCGGTAACGCAACAGGATGTTTGGAGGTATCTTCTTTCATGTATCCGTATACGGCATGGGAAGACAGCTATATTCATAACGCATTTGAAAATGCCGGAGCTACGTTGAGTGGTGTTGAGACAGCATATAAAGCATTAAAAAAACGCGGTAAACTGCCGGAAGATGTTAATTATAAATTCATCACTTTTGGCGGCGATGGTGGAACTTATGATATTGGTTTTCAATCGTTATCCGGTGCAATGGAGCGTGGGCATGATATGGTATATGTCTGCTATGACAACGGAGCGTATATGAATACCGGTATTCAGCGTTCTTCGGCGACACCGATGTATGCAGATACAACGACAACGCCGGTTGGCAAGCAGTCAAATGGTAAAATGCAGAACCGTAAAGATCTGGCAAGTATTATTGCGGATCATGATGTCCCATATGTGGCACAGACAACCTTTACCACGAATTTTCAGGATATTCACCGCAAAGCAGAAAAGGCAATTTACACAGAAGGTGCTTCTTTTCTCAATGTAATGACGCCGTGTCCAAGGGGATGGCGTTATGATGCGGCAGAAGTGATGAAGATATGCAAATTGGCAGTAGAAACATGCTACTGGCCGTTGTTTGAGGTAGATCATGGTAAGTGGATCTTATCTTATGAGCCTAAGAAAAAATTGCCGATTGAGGATTTTCTTCGTGAGCAGGGACGTTTCAAGCATTTGTTCAAAAAAGGCAATGAGCATTTGATCGAGCAATTTCAGGAAGAAGTTGACAGACGTTGGGAAGATTTGCAGTTTAAGTGTTCCAGATAGTTGTGTGTGGATCTGAGATAGAACTCACAGGAAACGACAGCCAAGCTGGAACGCAGAAATGGAAACGGCTATGACTTTATTAATGTATCAGGTATTAAAAACAGTGACGGAACAGGGGAGCTTTCGTAAAGCAGCAGAATTACTGGGGCTGACGCCATCTGCGATCAGTCACGCGGTTGCTTCGCTGGAAGGAGAACTTGGATTTCCGGTGCTTAACCGCAGCAAATCCGGCGTCACATTGACAGATTATGGGGAGCGGCTGCTCCCCTATGTTAACGCAGTGTTAAATAGCAACGAGAGTTTACAACAGAAAGTGGCGCAGTTTAATGGCTTAGAACAGGGAACCGTTAAGCTGGGCTGCTTTTCCAGTACTTGTACTAATTGGATTCCGGATATTTTGCATTCGTTTCACAAACTTTATCCGGGAATTGTGATAGAAGTACTTCAAGGAACATATGACGATGTGGTATACTGGATCAAGAACGGTGTGGTGGATATGGGATTTTTGTCGGCATCAAGTGCAGGTGATCTTTCCATTGTTCCATTGTACAAAGATCCGCTGCTGTGCGTTATGCCCCAAAATATGGAGCGGCACGGCGATGGTGAATACATTGGGATTGACGAGATGAAGACGTATCCGTTTGTAGCGCAGCGGGAGTCTACAGATGCAGATATACAGAACTTTTTGAAAGGAAGTGCTCTGGATGTACATGCCAAGTATCATGTTGTAGATGATCTTGCCATGGTATCTATGGTTGCACATGGATTCGGAATATGTATTATGCCGGAAATGGTCATGAAAGACATTCCATATGAGGTGAAATGCTATCCGATCAAGCCTGAAGCCTACAGAATCGTTGGACTTGCCACACAGAACTCGGAGTTTATGGCTCCGGCAGTCAGCACAATGTATCAATATATTATTGAACATTACAAACAGAAAGACGAGGTAGATGTATGAAACAGTGGGAGAAATTAACGGCGTGGCTGGTGGTATTTGCGCTGGTTGCCGGTTTAGGCGGTGGAAGCACCTTCGTGCAGGTGAGCGCAGCAGAGGAAACCAGCGATTTTGCGTATGTTGTCAATGAAGATGGAACGGCAACGATCACCGAAGTGAAAACCAATGCGGCAGATGTGATCGTTCCGGCGGTGATCGATGGACATACCGTAACGGCGATCGGAAGTCATACGAGCGAATGGTCAACAACGCCGGCGGGCGCGTTTGAGAGCAAATGGCAGGCTGTGAATGTCTATTTGCCGGATACGATAACAAGTTTTGCAGACAGAGCCTTTGCTTCTTGTGCGGTAGAACATATATATCGATATGATCCTGCACAAATATCAGCAGAAGATATTGTCAGCAGCGGTTCGGCATTGGGTGTGCCAATGCAGCTTAAGACAATGGGAAGTCATTGCTTTGATAATAGCCGGTTGAAAGAAGTTCAGATCGACGCACAGGTGGACAGTGTTGGAGATGGGGCCTATGCTACGATCGCAGCGCTTAGCAGCGTGACACTCGGCAAGACCGGACGTATTGGAACGATCGGTAAAAATTGTTTTCAAAATTCCGGAGCACAGACGCTCAACTTTTATTTCTATGGAAGGGTAGATGCGATTGGTGCGAATGCGTTCGAGGGTTCGGGCGGTATTCAGGATTTTTATATGGAAGATGTCGGGATCGTGGGAACAGAAGCATTTAAGAATTGTCACATCAACACAATGACACTCAAGGGTTCGTTATCAGCGATCGGTGATCGCGCCTTTATCGGATGTGGCAATTTGGACAAAGTGACAATACAGTCTTCTACACCATATACCATTGGAAAATATGCCTTTACTTGTGCATCGATTAAAGAGGTGACATTTTCAGATGGTCTTAGTTCGGTAGCGGAAGGAACTTTTTCCGGCTGCGGCAAACTGTCTAAAGTGTATTTGCCAACGACATTAAAAGAAATTGAGAAAAATGCCTTCGAGAATGTATCGACGATCACAACGATCACGATCAATGATACTGCCAAAGTTGATGATGAAGCCTTTAAGGGAGCGGGTGGCACAACTTGGGGTGCCCTGGACCGTTTGAACAATCAGTCTGTCAAAAAGATCGTGGCAAAGGCATTGCATCGAAATCTGAAGACGCCGCTGCCAAAGGTTGCCAAGGCATCGCTTAAGAAAGCCAAGGCTGCAAAAAATAAAAAGAAGGCAAATCTTAAATGGACAAAGAGCAAGAACGCAAATGGATATATTGTGTACTGCAAGGTTGTTAAGAAAGGCAAAAAAGCCGGTAAGATTGCGTGGAAAAAGGTAAAGACGGTCAAAAAGCCGAAGACAACCAAGTGCACGGTAAAGATAAGTGCCAAACAGCGTAAAGTATTAAAAAAGAAGGGAAAGATCTATTACAGCGTGCGTGCTTACAAAAAGGTAACCGTAAATGGCAAGAAAAAGACCATTTACAGCGTGTATTCTCAGAAAAAACTGAAATAGTTCATTGTCCCAGCTCAAATGGAGCCGACAATGGCATATATTTGTAAAAAAGCAGAAATAGCCTTGACAAAGAAAAAATCGCACAGTATTATTAAGGTTAGATTACAAAGACGATGACGAAGACAGTAGCCTTAGGGGAAATGTTTCAGAGAGTCCGGGGGAGTGTGAGCCGGACACGGAGTATCCTATGATCGCGAACATCACTTCCGAGTTGCGGCTGGAACGGATCACAGATCTCAGTACAAACCGTCGGTGCCCACCGTTACATGGGTCATGCATAGATTATTGTGCAGCAGAATAGGTGGTTATACGAAATTACAGCTTTCGTCCTGTTTGGGGACGGAAGCTTTTCTTTTTGAGGAAAGGAGAACACAATGTATCAAAAAGTATCAACAGACTTAAATTTCGTTGACAGAGAGAAAAATGTTGGCGAATTTTGGCGCAACCAAAAGATTTTCGAAAAATCCATGAAAGCACGTGAAGGAAATCCAACCTACACGTTTTATGATGGACCGCCTACCGCAAATGGTAAGCCGCATATCGGTCACGTTCTGACTCGTGTTATCAAGGATATGATTCCTCGTTATAAGACGATGAAGGGTTATATGGTGCCACGTAAAGCGGGATGGGATACTCACGGACTTCCGGTTGAGCTGGAAGTAGAGAAACTGCTTGGCTTAGATGGCAAAGAGCAGATCGAAGAGTATGGTATGGAGCCATTCATTAAGAAATGTAAAGAATCTGTTTGGAAATACAAAGGTATGTGGGAGGACTTCTCCGGCACGGTTGGATTCTGGGCTGATATGGACAACCCATACGTTACGTATGACGATAACTTTATTGAGTCTGAGTGGTGGGCACTCAAAGAGATCTGGAATAAGAAGCTATTATATAAGGGCTTTAAGATTGTTCCTTACTGTCCAAGATGTGGTACACCACTGTCTGCACAGGAAGTGGCACAGGGTTATAAGTTAGTGAAAGAACGCTCCGCTATCGTGCGTTTCAAAGTGACTGGCGAGGACGCTTATTTCCTGGCTTGGACGACAACACCTTGGACGCTGCCATCTAACGTTGCGCTTTGCGTAAACCCAGAGGATACTTATATTAAAGTAAAGGCAGCAGACGGTTATACGTACTATCTTGCAGAAGCATTAGCAGACAACGTATTAGGAAGCCTGGCAGATAAAGACAGTGATACACCTGCTTATGAGGTGCTTGAGACTTATAAGGGAAGCGATCTGGAGCGCAAGGAGTATGAGCCATTGTATGCTTGTGCCAAAGAGTGCGCAGACAAACAGCACAAGAAAGGTTTCTTCGTGACTTGTGATACTTATGTAACCATGTCCGATGGTACCGGTATCGTGCATATCGCTCCTGCCTTTGGTGAGGACGATGCCAATGTTGGAAGAAACTACGATCTTCCATTTGTACAGTTTGTTACAGAGAAAGGTGAGATGAGCGCAGAGACGCCATTTGCCGGACTTTTTGTAAAGAAAGCAGATCCGGAAGTGTTGAAAGATCTGGATGCGAAAGGACAGCTTTTTGCAGCACCGAAGTTTGAACATGATTATCCACACTGCTGGAGATGTGACACACCACTTATTTACTATGCACGTGAGTCTTGGTTCATCAAGATGACAGAAGTGCGTGATGATCTCGTGCGCAACAATAATACCGTAAATTGGATTCCGGAGTCGATCGGAACCGGACGTTTCGGTAACTGGCTGGAGAATATTCAGGACTGGGGTATTTCCCGTAACCGTTATTGGGGAACACCATTAAATATTTGGGAATGTGAAGGCTGCGGCAAGCAGGAGTCCATCGGAAGCCGTGCAGAGCTCGCTGAGCGCAGTGGTAATCCGGAAGATGCCAAAGTAGAGCTTCACCGCCCATATATTGATGCCGTTACATTTACCTGCCCGGACTGTGGTAAGACAATGAAGCGCGTACCGGAAGTGATCGACTGCTGGTTTGATAGTGGAGCAATGCCGTTTGCACAGCACCATTATCCATTTGAGAATAAGGATCTTTTCGAAAAACAGTTCCCGGCTCAGTTTATTTCTGAGGCAGTAGACCAGACCCGTGGATGGTTCTATTCTTTGATGGCAGAGTCTACACTGCTCTTTAACAAGGCGCCTTATGAGAACGTTATCGTCCTTGGACATGTACAGGATGAAAACGGTCAGAAGATGAGTAAGTCTAAGGGAAATGCAGTGGATCCGTTCGATGCACTTGAAAAATACGGCGCAGATGCGATCCGCTGGTATTTCTATATCAATAGTGCACCGTGGCTGCCGAACCGTTTCCATGGCAAAGCAGTGCAGGAAGGACAGCGCAAATTCATGGGTACTCTTTGGAATACCTACGCATTCTTCGTATTATATGCTAATATTGACAACTTTGATGCGACAAAATATACATTGGATTACGATAATCTTGCCGTTATGGATAAGTGGCTGTTGTCACGTTTGAACAGTACGGTTCAAGCTGTGGATGATAATTTAGCAGCTTACAAGATTCCGGAAACTGCCAGAGCATTGCAGGAATTTGTGGATGAGATGAGTAACTGGTATGTAAGACGTTGCCGTGACCGTTTCTGGGCAAAGGGCATGGAGCAGGATAAGATCAATGCATACATGACATTGTATACAGCGCTTGTAACCATTGCCAAAGCTGCAGCACCAATGATCCCATTTATGACAGAGGATATTTATCGTAATCTTGTATGCTCATTGGATGCAAGTGCACCGGAAAGTGTACATTTGTGCGACTTCCCTGAGGTGCAGAAAGAGCATATCGACAAGAAGCTTGAGGCAGATATGGAAGTTGTACTCGAGGCAGTTGTACTTGGACGTGCATGTCGTAACACTGCAAATATCAAGAACCGTCAGCCGATCGGTAAGATGTTTGTCAAAGCAGATGCGGCGTTGTCACAGTTCTACCTTGACATTATCAAGGACGAGCTTAATGTCAAGGAAGCAGAGATTACCGAAGATGTCAGTGCACTCACGACCTACAGCTTTAAGCCACAGCTTAAGACGCTGGGACGTCGTTTTGGCAAAAACATCAATGCGGTTCGTGAAATCCTTGCAGGATTGGACGGACAGGCTGCTATGGCAGAATTGAAAGAGAAAGGCACTCTGACGATCCAGGTAGAGGGCGTTGACGAAGCACTCGCTGAAGAAGATCTGTTGATCGAGGCTGCACAGATGGAAGGCTATGTATCTGACAGTGATCACGGAGTAACTGTTGTACTGGATACGAACCTGACTCCGGAACTGTTAGAGGAAGGTTTTGTGCGCGAGGTTATCAGTAAAGTACAGACCATGCGTAAAGATGCCGGATTCGAGGTGATGGATCACATTCAGTTGTACGTTAAGGACAATGACAAGGTGAAAGATATCGTGCAGAAGAACGAGGAGAGTCTTTGCTCAGATGTTCTGGCGGATGGCGTAACCTATGATGAAGTTTCCGGATTTACCAAAGAATGGAGCATCAATGGCGAGAAAGTTACGCTCGGTGTAGAGAAGAAATAATGTGTTATATACTTAAATAATAGTAGAATAATACTTGCATTATTTTTCATTTTATGTAAACATAAAGAAGGGCAAACAGTGATGACAATGTTATATGTATATGACATTGACAGAGGCGTTTGCCCTTTTGTAGTATAGACAATAAAGTATATGAGGCAAGACAGGTGACGTAATAGAAGAACAGCCGCAGGTTGATCAATAAAGAGTATGGAAGGGTGATGTATATGATTAAGGTTTTTTTAGTTGAAGATGAGGTGGTAATTCGCGATGCGATCAAAAATAGCATTGATTGGGAACAGGAGGGCTATGAATTTGTTGGGGAGGCAAGCGATGGGGAACTTGCATTGCCAATGATCTTGAAAGAAAAGCCGGACATACTTATCACAGATATTCGTATGCCGTTTATGGATGGGCTGGAGTTAAGTCGTCTTGTCAAAAAAGAGCTGCCGGACACGAATATTATTATTCTTAGTGGATATGATGAGTTTGAATATGCAAAAGAGGCGATCAAGATAGGGGTTGAAGAGTATTTGCTGAAACCAATCTCTTCCAATGTATTGTTGGAGCATTTAGGGGAGGTGGCTTCCAAAATTCATGAAAAACAGAAGGAATATGAGCAACGAGAACGACGTATTCGTGAAATGCGCGAAAAATATCTTTCATTTCAAAAGAAGGATCGTGACGATAACATCAATTCCATCAAGAGTTCAGACGCGGATTTTGATATTAATAGTGTAGATGATCTTAAAGAAATACAGGATGCGATCGCAGACTTTTTGAGCGAAGGAAGCCCTGAGGACGTCCCTCATTTTGTTGAGGCGTTACTGGACAAGATGCCAAGAGAGCATTTTCGTTCTATAATATTACGGCAATATGTTATTGTAAACATCTTTGCCACGGTAACTTCTTTTTGCAAAAAATTTGAAGATAAAGTGGAGAAGACTCAGACAGAAGAGATTGCACATTTGCAGGAATTAAAAGATCGTGAAAAATTGCTTCGGGAGGCATTGGCAACTGCAGAGTCACAGGAAGACATTCAAACATACATGACACAGCTTTTGGCGAATGCATTGGAAGTGCGCAATACAGTAAGTGACAGGAGATATTCAGATGTTATTCTTGCGGCGCAAAAGATCATAAAAAAACAGTATATGTCAGAAGACATTTCGCTGAATACAGTTGCAGCAGAAGTGGGGATGAGCGCCAGCTATTTTAGTACGATCTTTAGCCGTGAAATGAATCAGACATTTGTTGAATATTTAACAGAGATACGCATGAATAAGGCAAAAGAGCTGCTTACCTGTTCGTCTCTTAAAACTGCAGAGATTGCATTTGAAACGGGATATCGAGATCCTCACTATTTCAGTTCGCTGTTCAAGAAGACACAGGGGTGTACACCGAAGGAATATCGCGCATCAAGAAAGGGGTGATTGTCCGTGAAGTGGCGAAGATATAATCAACTATCCATCAACAAGCGCTTGATCATGATTCCGTTTGTTGCGATCATGCCCATGATAGTTCTTGTGTGCTATCTGGTGTGGACGGTATCCAGTGCAACTGCAGCATATGCCGGCATTAATAAAAATGTGGAGCGAGCCAATCAGTATGTACGTGATTTTAAGGAACGAATTGATTACACCATGTATCTGTCCGTGATTCGGAACAAAAGCATAAATGAGCTGGATATTGGAAAAACGACAATCAATGGTATTGTTACAGTGAATCCATATGATTATATTGAAGAGTTAAAAACTGTTTGTGATGAGTTGTCGGAATCTGCTACAGTAGATATCAATCGCAATCAGATCAAACGACTGAAAAATTCCTTAAAATCCTTAAAAAAGAATGTTGCAGAGTTAGAATATAATATCAAAAATAATGAATTGTACGATGCCAACATGAAATATTTGGATGACAACATCTATGAATTGACTGCCTTGATCCAATCAGGCATACAAAATTATATTTATATAGAAACAACCAACTTTGAGGAGGTAAAAGAAGCGCTGGATAAAAATAATGAAAGAACGATCTTGCTTTGCATGATTACAGCGATGGTCGTGACGGCATTATCAATCTGCCTGTCTGCACAGGCGACCAAAAGCATTATTGTTCCGATACGCAAATTATGCAAGATGACAAGTAAAGTGGCAGAGGGAGATTTTACAGCTAAGACAAAAGTGAATACCAAGGATGAGATTGCAGTGCTGGCACACAACTTTAACGACATGACGAAGGAGATTGGTCATTTGGTGGATGATATGCAGCACAATCATGAAACGCAGCGGATATTGGAGAGTAAACTGCTTCAGGCGCAGATCAATCCACATTTTTTGTATAATACATTAGATACTGTCGTGTGGCTTGCGGAAGCAAAGCAAAATGATCAGGTTGTGGCGATTGTGACTTATTTGTCAGAATTTTTCCGAACAACACTTAGCAAGGGACAGGACATTATTACGATTTATGATGAGAAGCGGCATATTGAAAGTTATCTCAAGATCCAGCAGTTCCGATATCAAGATGTATTAGAGTACAGTATTGATATCGAGGAGAAATTGTATGAGGTAAAAATCCCCAAACTATTATTGCAGCCCTTGGTAGAAAATGCATTGGTGCATGGGATTCGCAATAAGAGAGGCAAAGGGCACTTGTCGGTTCGGGGTTACTTTCAAGAAAATGATGTGATCTTTGAAGTGGAAGATGATGGAAAAGGAATGAACAAAGAGGAACTGGAAGCATTGATCCACGGTATGGATCATGATTCCGGTGCTGACAGACAAAGTGGATTTGGGGTGGCAAATGTAAATCAGAGAATACATATTTATTATGGTGAGCAGTATGGAATCAGCTATGAAAGTCACCCCGGAGAAGGAACGCTTGTCCGTATACAGGTGGCGGATCATGTGTCAGAGGTTCCGGTGATACAGTGACAAATATCATGTGTCATTGTGAAAAGAAGACTATGGGGATGGGGCAGTCGAAAAAAATTCCACTTTTTTTCAAAAAAATCCCCCTTATTCTGTTTGCAAAGAAAAAATCTCAACCAAAACAAAATGATATTCTGTATGCGAATGGTGAAAAAAACAGTATTCTATATATACAAGTTACAGATGAGACTGCAATACATAAAACTGTTTGCCCGATGGTTACTGATTGCTAAACATCTGAAATAGAACGTCAAATTAACGAGATAAGGAGGATACGCTTATGAAAAAGAAATTACTCGGACTGGCTCTTTTAGGAGCAATGATGGCAACGTTGTTAGTTGGATGTGGTTCATCCGGAGGGAAGAAAGGTGATACGAAAGATGATGTGATCACCGTTGGATTTTCTCAGGTTGGTGCAGAATCTGATTGGAGAACAGCTAACTCAGAATCAATGAAATCAACATTTAGTGAGAAAAATGGTTACAAATTGATTTTTGATGATGCTCAGCAGAAACAAGAAAACCAGATCACAGCAATCCGCAACTTTATCCAGCAGGAAGTTGATTATATCGTACTTGCTCCGGTAACAGAATCCGGATGGGATCCGGTTTTGAAAGAAGCAAAAGATGCAGATATCCCGGTAATCATTGTAGATCGTATGGTAGATGTATCAGACGATAGCCTTTATACTGCATGGGTTGGCTCAGACTTCAAACTGGAAGGTGAAAAAGCATGTGCTTGGCTGAAGGCTTACACAGAAGCTAAAGGCATGAAGGAAGTAAACATTGTCGACATCCAGGGAACGATTGGTGCATCCGCACAGATTGGTCGTACAGAAGCCTTAAATGAAGCTGTAAAAGCCAATGGCTGGAATCTTCTCGCACAGCAGACCGGTGAATTTACACAGGCAAAAGGTCAGGAAGTTATGGAGTCTATGTTGAAACAATATAAAAATATCAATGTTGTATATTGTGAAAACGATAATGAGGCATTTGGTGCCATCAATGCAATTGAAGCTGCAGGAAAGAAAGTGGGACCGGATGGAGACATTTTGGTAATGTCCTTTGATACGACAAAGGCTGGTATCACAGATACCCTGTCTGGCAAGATCATCTTAAATACAGAGTGCAATCCACTTCATGGACCACGTGTAGAAGAGATCATTAAGAAATTAGAGGCGAATGAAAAGGTTGATAAGAAAGCTTATGTTGATGAAGGAATTTTTGCTCACAGCGATGATGTGACAACAGTAAAAGCGGGCGACAAAGATTTTGATGTTACCAAGGTAACACAGGATGTGATCGATAAGAGAGCTTATTAATTGACAGCAGCTTCAAAATAAGCAGAAAAAAATAAGCGGCGTGGTGGACAACCGGCAGATGCCTAAGGTTACTGCCACGCCCTTTTTGCGCAATTTTTCAGGACGGATCGTACGGAAAAATAATGCAAAGGTACAAAACATATGGCACGGGAAAATAAATCATAAACAGTAGAAAGTGGGTGAATCTTTATGGAAAACAATGTGGTATTAAGTATGCATGACATTTCCAAAACATTCCCTGGTGTAAAAGCATTACAACATGTAGATTTCACACTTCGTAAAGGTGAAATTCATGCGTTGATGGGTGAAAATGGAGCGGGAAAGTCAACATTGATCAAGGTGCTTACCGGAGTACATTCCTTTGAGAGCGGCGAGATTTTGATGGCAGGATCAGATGGAGCGATCATTAATCGATCTCCGCAGGAAGCACAGGAACATGGAATCAGCACGGTATATCAGGAAGTGAATCTGTGTCCGAACCTGACGGTGGCAGAAAACTTATTTATCGGCAGAGAACCTAAAAAACTTGGAATGATCGATTGGCATACAATGAATAAAAAATCGGCAGCATTGCTAAAAAGTTTATCGATCGATGCACGAGCAACGGACAAATTAGAAGAGTGCTCTATTGCAAAACAGCAGATGATCGCAATAGCCAGGGCGGTTGATATGAAATGTCAGGTATTGATCTTGGATGAACCAACATCATCCCTGGATGATGAAGAAGTAGAAAAGTTGTTTGTATTGATGCGTAAACTGAAAGATCAGGGAGTAGGAATTATCTTTGTTACACATTTTCTGGAACAGGTGTATGAAGTATGTGACAGAATCACCGTATTAAGAAATGGACATTTGGTGGGAGAATATCCGGTGAAGGAATTGCCTCGTGTGGAATTGGTTGCTAAGATGATGGGCAAAAATTTCGATGATCTTGCAGATATTAAAGGAGATCATAAAAAGCTGGAACAGTATATTCCGGTTGTGGAAGCGGAGCAGGTTGGCCGAAAAGGCAGCATTCGTCCATTTGACTTTACCGTCAATAAAGGTGAAGTGGTAGGACTTACCGGGCTTTTGGGGTCGGGACGCTCTGAACTTGTTCGTGCAATATATGGTGCTGATAAACCGGATGGTGGCACGATCAAGGTAAATGGCAAAGAAGTTAAGATCAAATCACCGCTTGATGCAATGAAGCTGGGAATGGCATATTTGCCGGAAGACCGCAAAAAAGATGGCATTTTGGCAGATCTGTCGGTGCGTGAAAACATGATCATTGCACTTCAGGCAAAGAAAGGTATGTTTCATCCGATGAGCCGAAAGGAAATGGAAGAGGCAGCAGATAAATATATCGATCTGCTTCAGATCAAGACAGCGAGCCGTGAGACACCGATCAAGAGCCTGTCTGGTGGTAATCAGCAAAAGGTGATCATTGGACGTTGGCTATTGACTGATCCGGATTATCTTATTTTGGATGAGCCGACGAGAGGTATTGATATTGGTACGAAAACGGAAATTCAGAAATTGGTGCTTGATCTCGCAGATCAGGGAATGGCAGTAACTTTTATTTCTTCTGAGGTGGAGGAGATGCTTCGTACTTGCACAAGAATGGGAGTTATGCGAGATGGTAAAAAGGTAGGAGAAGTTGCCGGAGATGAATTAACACAGGAAAATATCATGAAGGCAATAGCGGGAGGTGACAACAATGAGTAATGTAAAAGAAAAGATAAAGGCAGTCACATCAATGCGCTTGTTTTTGCCGATCGTTTGTTTGATTGCTGTGTTGTTGGTCAATCTGATCACGACACCGGGATTTTTCAAGATCTCCATTAACAATGGCGTATTGTATGGCTATGTTGTAGATATTGTAAACCGAGCATCGGAGCTTGTTATATTGGCAGTTGGCATGACATTGGTTACAGCGGCTTCCGGTGGACAGGATATCAGCGTAGGCGCTGTGATGGCGGTGGCAGCAGCAGTTTGCTGCCAGATATTATCCGGCGGAAAGGTGTCGGTCGATGCGTTGGCGGCACCACTTGCTTTAGGAGTTGTAGCTGCACTGTTAGCCTCTGCATTATGTGGAGCTTTCAATGGATTTTTGGTAGCAAAGCTTAACATCCAGCCAATGGTGGCTACATTGATCTTGTTTACGGCAGGGCGCGGCATTGCACAGCTCATTACATCCGGACAGATCACTTATGTAAGAGTTGGTTCCTACAAAGTGTTTGGTGGTTACATTGGCAAAATTCCAGTGCCGGTGCCAATATTTTTAGCGATCATTGTTGTACTTTTAGTGCACTTAGTGCTTAAGAAGACGGCGCTTGGATTATATATCGAGAGCGTCGGGATCAATGGAACGGCATCTCGCTTGGTAGGACTTAATTCTACAATGATCAAATTTGTAACGTATGTGATCTGTGGCTTAATGGCAGGAATCGCCGGAGTGATCGCTTCCAGTAGAATCTATTCGGCAGATGCAAATAACATTGGCTTGAACCTAGAGATGGATGCCATCTTAGCGGTTGCTCTTGGCGGCAATGTATTGGGCGGTGGAAAATTTAGTCTGATGGGATCAGTGATCGGCGCCTATACAATTCAGGCATTGACTACGACATTATATGCAATGAATGTTAAAGCGGATCAGTTGCCGGTATATAAGGCAATCGTAGTTATTATCATTGTCACATTACAAAGCCCTGTATTCAAAAGCTTTATCAACAAGCAACGTGCAAAGAGAGCGGCAGCTATAGCGGAAGGGGGTAAATAATATGAAGTTTTTACGTAGAAATGAAGAATCCAAACGATCTATTAATAGCAATACCTTTCTTCTGTTTATCACGATCGGCCTGTTTGCGGCAATGTACATAGCAGGAATGATCATATTTGAGGATAAGGGATTTGCGAAACCACAGATGTTTTTGAACTTATTTATCTCCAATGCAGGTCTTTTGGTCATTGCTGTTGGACAGACCATTGTAATGATCACCGGTGGTATTGATATTTCGGTAGGCTCGGTAACTGCCCTGGTATGTATGGCGGTTGCGAATCAAATGGAACATCATGGAATGAATGCCTATATGGCGGTTCTCTTGGCACTGTTCATTGGTGTCGCCTATGGCGTGGTGCAAGGATTTTTGATCTCCTATCTTGAGATACAGCCTTTCATCGTCAGCTTGGCAGGTTTGTTCTTTGGACGTGGTTTGACGTCCATGATCAGCACGGAAATGATCTCAATCAAGAATAAAACATTTCTTGCATGGGCCAATTATAAGATCTATCTACCAATTGGTTCGTACAGCAGGCGTGGAAAATTCTTGCCGGCATATATTTATCCAACCGTTATTATTGCATTGCTGATCGTCATTATCGTCGCGGTCATCATGAAGTATACTAAATTTGGCCGTGAGGTATATGCAGTAGGTGGAAATGCGCAGAGTGCCATGATGATGGGATTAAATGTACGCAAAACAAAGTTCAAGGCATATCTACTGAATGGACTTTTGGCAGGATGTGGTGGATTCCTGTTTTGCCTGAATAGCTGTTCTGGCTTTGTGGAGCAGGCTAAGGGGCTTGAAATGGATGCCATTTCCGCATCTGTCATCGGAGGAACCTTGTTAAGTGGAGGTGTTGGTACACCGTTTGGAACAATTTTTGGTGTATTGATCAAAGGTTCGATATCCAGCTTGATCACCACACAGGGATCACTTTCCAGCTGGTGGGTTCGCATTGTGTTATCAGCACTGCTTTGCTTCTTTATTGTATTACAGGCTGTGTTAGCACACATGAAAAGAAAGAGAGCCAATTAACGAGAGTTGGTATTAGAGGAAGGGATGGTTTTCTATGGACGAGATCAAAAAAAGAATAGAAGAAGGAAGAACAACGCTTGGTATCGAATTCGGTTCGACCAGAGTAAAAGCGGTCTTGGTAGATGAGACATTTCAACCTATTGCGTCTGGTAATTATCGCTGGGAAAATCAATTGGTAGACGGTTATTGGACATATTCTCTGGAAGAGATCATAACAGGTTTGCAGGAAAGTTATCAGAACATGGCGATGGAAGTGCAGAAAAAATATGGCGTGGTTCTGACGAAAATCGGTGCGATTGGTTTTAGCGCAATGATGCACGGATATATGGCATTTGACAAGGAAGATAATTTGTTAGTACCATTTCGGACTTGGCGCAATAGCACAACAGAAAAGGCGGCAGCAGAATTAACAAAACTGTTTGGATTTAATATTCCTGAACGATGGAGTATAGCTCATTTATATCAGGCGATTTTGAATGAAGAAGATCATGTAAAAGATATTTCATACATTACAACGCTGGCGGGATATATTCATTGGCTGCTGACAGGGGAAAAAGTGATCGGGATCGGCGATGCTTCCGGTATGTTTCCAATTGATGTTGATACGAAGCAATATGATCAGGAGATGATTGTGCAATTTGAGCAATATATTTCCGGGAAAGACTATTCTTGGCATTTGTCAGATGTTTTGCCAAAGATTTTGCTTGCCGGAGAGCAGGCGGGAGTTTTGACAGAAAAGGGAGCTAAGCTATTAGATCCTAGCGGGACACTGTTGGCTGGAATACCGCTTTGTCCACCAGAGGGAGATGCCGGTACGGGCATGGTAGCGACTAACAGCGTGCGTGTGCGAACCGGTAATGTATCGGCTGGAACATCTGCTTTTGCTATGGTTGTCTTGGATAAACCAATAGAAAAAGTATATCCGGAAATTGACATTGTAACAACACCGACCGGAGAGGCAGTGGCTATGGTACATACCAATAACTGCACTTCTGATATTAATGCTTGGATCGAAGTGTTTGGTGAAACGTTGAAATGCTTTGGTGTTGAAGCTACAAGAGAAGAGATTTTTGATAAACTATTCCGGGTTGCAATGGCGGGAGACGCAGATTGTGGAGGATTGCTATCCTATGGATATTACTCTGGAGAAAACATCACCAAATTATCCGAAGGCAGACCTTTGTTTGTGCGAACACCGGAAAGTAAATTTACACTTGCCAATTTTATGCGGATGCATTTGACAAGTGCTTTAGGAGCGCTCGAGGTTGGCATGGATATTCTCTTGAAACAGGAAAAAGTAAATTTGGAGCGGATTTTAGCGCACGGAGGTTACTTTACCACGAAAGGTGTAGGACAAAAACTGCTTGCCGCAGCGCTTGGTACGCCTGTGTCAGTCATGGAAACGGCAGGTGAAGGCGGCCCTTGGGGTATGGCGATCTTGGCAAGATATATGATAGACAGAGGTGAGGTTGAATCGTTAGCTGCCTATTTAGATCATTATGTATTTGCAGAAGCTGTTGGAAGCACAGAACAGCCGGATCCTGATGCAGTAAAGGGCTTTGAAACGTTTATTGCCAGCTATAAACAGGGACTTGGTGTAGAACAGAAAGCTGTAGAGATAATGTAAGGTGTTACATATCGCCTGGATGGAAAGTGAGGGAATGAGATGTTAGAACAGCTAAAACAAGAAGTGTATGAGGCAAATATGTTGCTTCCTAAATATCATCTGGTGACATTTACCTGGGGAAATGTTAGTGGTATTGATCGTGAAAAGGGATTATTTGTCATCAAACCAAGCGGTGTGGATTATGACAAATTGACTCCCGACAGCATGGTAGTTGTTAATTTGGAGGGTGAGGTGGTAGAAGGAGATTACCGTCCATCTTCCGATACACCTACACATGTGGTGCTATATAATCGTTTTCAAGAGATTGGTGGCGTGGTACATACACACTCACCGTGGGCAACAAGCTGGGCGCAGGCTGGCAGAGGAATCCCGTGCTATGGCACAACGCATGCGGACTATTTGTATGGACAAGTTCCGTGCGTGCGTACCCTCACGAAAGAAGAAATTGAAACTGCTTATGAAAAAAACACGGGAGTGCTTATCGCAGATGAGTTTGAATGCTTAGCAGTGGATTATATTGCAACACCGGCAGTGCTTTGCAAAAATCATGGTCCATTCATGTGGGGAAAGGATGCGAAAGAGGCAGTGCACAACGCAGTAGTCTTGGAAGAAGTTGCCAAAATGGCGGCACGTTGTGAGCAGATCAATCCGAAGGTAAATCCTGCACCCCAAGAACTGCAAGATAAGCATTATTACCGCAAACATGGTAAAAACGCATATTATGGTCAGAGCAGGTAAAGTAATAGATTCAAACTTCGCACATCCGAAGCTTGAGTAATGGATGAAAAATCCATACAAAAATATCCCTTGCATATCGGCTATCGCATAACCTTCTCAGATGCTACTGCATTATGTTTTCCCCGAATAAAAACCGGTATGCAGGGGATAAAATATACGCAAACCCAGTAAATATGCGGGTTCCAGGACTTTAGAAAAAAAGTTGCAAAAAAATAAAAAAAAGTGTTGACATTTTAGTGTCATGGTCATATAATATTACTTGCGTCACGGGAAAACGGAAAGTGATTCGGGGTGTGGCACAGTTTGGCTAGTGTACCTGATTTGGGATCAGGGGGGCGCAGGTTCGAATCCTGTCACCCCGA